>Ga0157364_1003109_pt1 | contig 15967 bp, 10 predicted proteins | sample AttsexASBM2_FD_111476 | JGI IMG/M metagenome (GOLD analysis project Ga0157364, IMG submission 111476) | Fungus gardens microbial communities from leaf cutter ant in Ribeirão Preto, State of São Paulo, Brazil - Atta sexdens ASBM2 | ecosystem: Host-associated > Fungi > Mycelium > Unclassified ...
TTCATTTGTGACATTATGTTTGTTGTACAAAACAAATCTCTTGCATCAGCTATTTCACTGTTACGTCCCTGTTCTAAGGCATACTTGGAGAAACAATAAGGACAATCATAAGACCCGCCCCGTCATTCTCTTGGTGTACTCAATCCTATAATTCTGTTTGTTGTACGATGGATTCTATCTAGAACTGTCACAAATTTACATATGTATGGAAAAGAGAGAGAGATATATATGTGTATATTGAGAGATTGAAGTTTCTCAATCGAAATGTATGTGCTGGCTCGTTAGTTAATAGAATTTATACTGAACGTTTTGTATTACGAACTAGAAACTACGTGAATTACATACTTATATATTTGTGATAATTTGCGTGTTATAATCTCCGTTACTGCTATGTTATCGCATTCCATTTCATTTTCATTTCAATAATTCGAATAACATTTATAGAGATTACTTATGAAGAACCAAGTGGCTGAAGGAAATATTTTATGAAAGTTACTTCATAAAAGCAAGTTAGAATTGATGTTAGAAGTAATATCAGAATTAATATGACAATATCCAGATATAAAGCTAATCGATTTTAGAAGTAGAAATGTATTAAAGTATTTCTTGATATAAACGCGTGTATATTTATATATCCTTCATTCATTCGTTTCTTCTGAATAACTTTTGGATAAAAAGATGTGTAACATTTTTTTGTCGTAATTGAGTAGAATTACACAACGAATTATTAAAACTTTAATTGGTGTAATTTAATATTGTTGAAAATAAATTTTCTTTAATTTGTTTTAATTTATTTAGGTTTTATTATATCTGTATAGTATGTTGTGTGCCGCAGTACGTATGTTTATCTTGTTATTTGTCGAGCGTGTCTTGTGATGTTTGTTATATTCTTTTATGTATACGGAAGCGTAGTACTAAACTAAACTTGTTTCTTTCTCACAAACAAGTAATTTCTTGTTATATTTTAAACTGTGTCAAAAATACTTAAACAATTAGACATTTGTATACTATATATAAAATATAAAATTAGAAATAGCGTTTAGGATAGTTCATAAGATCCACTTACCAATCTTCAGACTGACAACTATATGTGGAACCAATAATTTGTAGGTAATGTAACCAACTTTTGTAAATCGCAGGTCTCCTATTTCACAACATTCCACTTGAATTTAAAATAAGATGAAACCAACGGTAGGCAATCTCTTGTTTTATTGAGAAACCAAGAGGCCTGAGTGATTCGTATAATAAGTATTAAATATTATAATTTTTTGTAAAAACACACACACACACACACACACACTTGATGTATATATGTAGGTATACACAATTTAGAAGGATTTTGATGCAACATTTATACAATTTTAGATTTTTAATATGACCCAGTTAATTAATAGTCATTAAATAATAATAACTTGAGGATAGACATGCAACACTTGTATTAGAATATCTTAACAAATTTTATAATGTCGAAGACGAGAGAACAGTGATGAAAACTCGAATGATTCTCTTATAATATATAACCCCGCGTACAAAAATCAATAGAAATTGGTTAAAAAATCTCTTTGATTAAAGATATAAACAATCATAAAATTTGAAGCATTCTGTAAAATAATGACAGCACGAGTGTCTTACAACCAACAGCTGAATAATTAGCAAAATAATTCTAACGATAACCGTACATAGTCTTTATATATATTGCTTTAATAAATTATTTTTGACGAATTGAAACATTTATATTCTCTGTTAACATAACTGAACACATTTCAATGTATTCATGTCTTTTGAATCTATAGAAAGTATACTTTCTCTTGCCTCTGACATTACATAGCTCGGCATCATGCTAAAATGATCATGCGATAACACCGAATGATAACCGGAAATGAATGCATTTACTATTCCTCTTTAGTTTAGTTTTAGAGGAAGAAAGAAGAGATATGAGACCCGATAAATGTGATCGTGAGAGAAACAACGCTGCAAACTGTGTCACAATCGGCAGAGCTTACATCGTTGCTAACAACGGAACGTCCAAAGAGTGTAACATGCAAATTTATGATATGCCAACAAGAAAGTACGATATTTTTCCACCGATGCGATATATCCTAGCTCCGTAGTAATTATATAGCACAACACACAATTATATAATATTGTACAAGTATAGTTACAAACAGGGATTACTCTCTTGCGATTAATCCACGTTACATTAGTGAGGAACGTTTTCCTCAAGCTCAATAATATATATAATTATATATGTAGCAGGAGTGAATACAAATGATAGAGATAATCATCAGATATAAATAGCGGGACACTTTTATATTGCGCAAGGAACTTTATAGATAACAAAAATATCTTCTTCATTGCTCGTTGGAAAATATGATACTATATAAATTTATGCGCGATGTGAATATTTACTTATCGTTATGTTATTTCCTTATCGTTATTAATTTAAAAGATAGATTATTGTAGATGAAACAATCGAATAATAGCAAAATCTCTAGTACATACATATAGTTGCAGTTTAGTTAATATTTACCGGGAAAAAATGTTTCATTTATAATTAAATATAATTATATGAAATTATATATAATTATACATAAAATTGACATATTTTATGTACAATTATATATATATAATTATATAAAATATGTCCATATATATATATATATAACATTTTTTCACGGATATTCAATTAATGAAAATAATGCTAGTCAAAAACATGTGGAAAATAACACGTTTCAATATCGTTTTTAAATGTTGTTCTCATACAATCGTTAATTTTACACTTTTCCATTGTAAATAAGCATTAAATTTTAGGGACGAATCGTAGCTACTTAAAATGAGTGAGACTTCATACTCGAATTCCATCTTTAGACTCTCTACGCACTTTTGTAAAACGCGCACGATGTAAAATAGCGGAGAGACGAACATCGAATACCTGCATCAGTATTATTAAATTTAAGAAGACGAGCATTCGAGACTTAATCGACTCGTGAAGAACTGAAAGAAAGTACTTCATAGCATAGTACTTAACTTTTTAAGGTAGAATAATTCGTGATTCGATGATCGCACGATACGTGTACTTCTTATTTTCTATTATTCCATCACTTACAAGAACATTTAATTCTAGTCCGAACATAAATATTAATAGAATATTAATAGAACATTAATTTTAGTGTAATGCAAAGTAAAATATCTTATATCACTTCATTGAAAATTTGTTCTCTTTTTTCTTCTATTATCGCATAATATTTAAACTTCCCAAGTAAAGTTAAAAAACGACATGGTAACGTATAATGTAATAAACGCCACTAGAAATTACTATATCATCTTTTGATTTGCTACTTAGATTCCATTTATCATTTCCGTAATTCTTCACGTTTGTATATGTAATCGTGGTATTTATATATTCACCTGTATATTATATATCTATTTTCTCTGAAGACTTGCATTTTCTCGAGCGTGTGCGTATGCGACCATCGAAGCTTTTGTAAGAAATATCCCTTGTAATGTATGCATTTATACCTATATATAGTATTACGATATACTAGTTGTTAATAAGTAGTATATAACAAGTGTATTCAATCTTCGGATAAATTATGTAATCAATATATTGAACAACGTGAATTATGTGCCAAAGCGTAAGATAAAGAGAATGCCATTGGCTTGACCGCGCCGATATGCCTTGAGGAGGATCTAATGCGAAAAAATTGAAATAATTGAAAAAATTGAAATAAAATTAAAGAAATAATTTCTTTAATTTTAAGGTACATAAACATTAATGTTTAGAAAAATTTACATTTAAAGTCATTCGCGATAACAAAAATAGTAACAGTCGATCCATTTATGAACTAATCAAAATTTTAAACTGTTGAAATTGAATTTTGATATTGAATATAATTTTTTCTGAATTATCAAAAATTGACTGATTTTTTTTCTGAAAGATAAATTTTTTTGAAAGACTCGCTAAAAATTTATAAGATTTTTTTGGCATGAAAGTATAATTCAAATAGATGTGGGATTTGAAAAAGCTAACAAAGATTTATCGCTGTACGATCAACTTCTTGAATCTTTTTGGCGGATCAGCTAATGTATAACAAGTTAGTCACTTAAGCTCGCCTTGATATAAGAATTCAGCATTAAAAAAGATCGAGAGAAAAAAAAGCATTAATGTCCGATATTTGCAATAAAATTCCAGAAAAATTTTTCGATTTCGATGAAATTAAGTAAAAATATCTCAAACGTCATAATCTAAGATAGTTTCAATGAGACAGGAGCGTTAACTCAAATAAAAATGTCAATATAACATCTAAATATAAACGTTTCATATAAAAAGATAAAAAATGTGTGAAGTGCTACCGATTGAAACATTTATCTCAATCAACGAGAATCCGAATTATAACATTTGCACTAAAAATTTTTCCATGAATAGTCGTTTAAGATTAATATTTAAAAGATTAATATTTTTACTAAATCTCATGAAGATCGAAATTTTCGGAATTTCATTTGATATTTGTTTTAGATAATTTTCATCATATTAAATAAGTCAATCGCATTAATAATAGTCTCTAATGTTATCACAGTATTTGTCATGATCGCAGTGACTAGGATAATAATTGCTGTAATGAATGATGTCGCTCAAAGTGCCGAATAAAGGAGACGAACGCAAATCACAATAATATTTATTCAAAAGCATGTGTGTCAATTATCTTACAATAGTATTATTTATAATTTACTTATATTTTATAATCGTTCTTCTTTAACTTATTCATTTCTTCTCTAACATATCTTTAATTATCTCGTTCAACGAGTCTCCGACTTGTATATCTTTGATACAATGTTTTCGAATGCAATAAGAAACTATTAGAATTTAACATGTTCAAATTCTATGTGTCTTAATTTTATTAGAATCTTATTCTTAAAATAGTATGTTTAATTTTTGTATTCTCTATATAACAAAAATCTCTGTTTTTATCATCCGATATCGGTGATAAAATATTTGATTAGTTTTCTTAGTATAAAATTCAATGAATGAATACAACGTTGACTAAACATTTCATTTAACTTGCATAAGAGTATACAACTTGCTTAACTTCATTTTTAAAAATTAAAAGTCGATGTCAGAGGTTATATCTCATTAATATTCGAAATTTATTTTTATTTATTCATCCACGAATTGACTTCATTATAATATTTACATTAGAATTTTTAACAATAAAAATTGATTTATATCTATTACATACAATTATACAACATTTTCGCAAGAGAAAAATGACGCAAGTATATATATAGAGTATAAAATCCGTACATAATACGAACTTCTTCAAATTTTATGTGTTCTAAATCATCGGTTTTCAATCAGGAAAAATGATAAATCAAAATAAGAGTAATTTTTAAAGATAATAACAAAATTAATATTTACATTGCCTCGAGAGAACTTGAAACAAACAACTGATAATTAATTCTAAGTTATATTCAATATTACTATAATAATATTACTATAATAATTTTAAAATTGATTATTTATTATAATAATAAATTTTTATAAAATAAAAAACGCAATTTTTTTCTTCTCTCCTAAACAATTATATATTTTTTATTTGTGTCACTTGTCTCACTAAGAAATATATAGATGTATAGATATATAGATGTATAGATATATAGATATATAGATATATAGATGCTATACATAACAGAATATAATACATACATAGTAAAATATGATATAGAGCAGAATTAACAAAGTTGTGTAAATATTATATTATTTGCATACCAGTATTATTATTTATATACTAGTATTTATTAATATCAGCTCTTTTTTCCTATTTTTTTCTTACTATATATTCATACATGAAATGTCTAAAAATAATTCCAAATGAAGTATCAAAGATCTAAATTAGGATATACATCATCTCCAAGATGACGTAAGATATCTTCCTACAGCTTCATAAAATACTTTAAAATTAAAAAATTTTAAGATTAAAACTTTATATATAAAATTTTAATGTGTGAATTTTAGACGATTTCAATCATAATATACTGGAGAGACGCGTAAAAATATGATTAACATATATCATTAAAAATAAATGAAGATCATTTCATAAACAATTTCGAATATTATCAAGTTCATTTTGAGAAACATGTAACAGTATTATAACAATTCAGGTATCGAAAATATTTAATCATCTGTTGAACTTTATTTCTTTAATAAAACAACAACGCGAACTGTTCTACATAGAGATTAATTCGAAAATCTTGTTAATATTCATCTATTTACAAATACGTGCTAAAAAATTGTACAATATATTATATTACGCGTAATATGTTTGTAAAGAGAGGCTCAGATCTTTTTAACATTAACTTTACAATTTTAATGTTTTATCAGAGATATTACAGAAATCCTTGACTGACAGAATATTATATAAATTTTCAATTATAATAAATTTGATATAAACAATAGTTTAACATAATATAAATAAAAATTTAATATAAGTTTCAGAATATGAATGCGATATACGTATTATATGATTATTGCAAATCCTTTATACATCATTTTTCAGCAAAAATCTAATCAACTGAATGTGATATACATTCCTCTCATAAAATCCTATAACATCTCTCTTAAAACATGTTCAGAATAATTACATAAATATGGATATTTTTATCACTGGATTATTCCAGTTAGGATAGATACTTATTGTTAGTTAAATATAGACAAATACACTGATCAATTCGCAATCACTTTTTTTCTATATTTTATGAATACATGTAATAATATTCATTCACATAAAAAAAGAGTGCATACCTCTTACACAATCACAAAAATTTAAAATAACGTACTGAAAATATCTCAATAAACAAACGCTATCGTTAAAAATTTAACAATATAATTAACGCAAATTGTTTGTTGTTCTAAAAAGTTTATAACATATTCTTTTTCTTAATGCTATGCAAATAATAATGATTTAGACTAAGGACTGTGTGTTAATGACCTGTGAACTAACTAGAATAGTTGTATAAAATTTAGTCAACTAATTTATAATCTATCATATATCTTATTTTTATTCTTATCGCTTTAAAATCAGAATTGACAAAAAAATTGTTCGCAAAAATATGTATCATTAAAATATTAATGATAATTGTTAATATCATTATTAATTAGAAATTAATTATATTAATTAGAATATTAATTAGAAATTAATCCACTATAATTTACATAAGACTAACGATATTATATCCAATACTGTCATTATAATGTGACAAGATAAAATTATTTTTTTCCGTACTTCATTTTAGAAAGTAGAAAAAAGAAAATAATTATAATCATTATTAAATGAAATCTTAATAATAAACAAATTTAATGACAAATTTTGAAATAAAGCAAAAACTTAATACAAGATTTGATGCAATATTTCAATCGATAATAAATTAACAAATTTAGATGATTATAAAATACAAAAATAGTTGAAAATAACTGAAAAGATACAATAGAAGGAATAAATAACAGTATTGACAAACAATTTATATCTTTATCTCTCATTTATAATTCATTGCTGAATTTTGAAATATCTTTCTGAAACTGTTAAAATTTTATGTTGAAAAAAGAAATTTAAAATGATGCATCATTAAAATCTTATTGTATCAAACTTGCTCGCATAACAATATCAAATCGCGATGTGTTTTGATATTAACCGCAATTATTTTCTAAAAAAATATATAGAAACGCAAAGTCTTATCTTAGAGTAATATAGATGCCTCTTTTGCTAAGGAATAAAAAATAAAAAGGTGATCGATTCTACGCTTTAGAATCGATTGCAAAACATTTGGTATATTGTAACATTCGGTTTTTAAATGGAATTATAACAGAACTATAATTGTATACTTTGGATAATATATCTTCATTATTCAAACCATTTTTTGAAATATTTGGTTTTGTTTAATGATAAATTCATAATTACATTGAAACATTATTTTTTATATATATGTTAAATTAATTTTAAATTATTAACATTTTTTCTTGTGCGCACACTGTGCGCACGCACAATATTGCACAAGAAAAAAATATTAGTAATTTGAAATTAGTTTAAATCCTAATTCTAATCTTTATATCTTCTAAAAATATTCTTTCATTGTTGCATTGCCTAACTATGTATTTTTGACGTGTAGATTTTTAAATATTTTTTAAATTTAACATTAGTTAATTGAATATTAATATATTTTGCAAAATATGCTGCTAAATAAACAATCATAAAATACAATACTAGTTACAAAAAATTAATTCAAAAATTTAATCTTTTTTGAAAATTTAATATTTATGATTACATCATTTATTAAACGATTGTTGATAATAGAAATTTATTATCTGTTTCTATATTTTTTCTATGAACATTTAAATTATATTTATCTTCTTTAACCTTCAAGTAGTGAACTTCTTCTTTTCTTGATATCATTAGTGATGTGACGACAATTTGATGTATCCTTAAATAAAATCATATTTTACTAATATTAATATATTATCATGATTATTATGAATAGTGATGATAAAATTAAATACTGATACATATTTATTGGATGAAGAAATATAGCGGACGCAAATAGAGAATTATAAGTTTTCTACTACCGGAACATTGAAAGTAAACACAGATTCTGCGATATCAGTTACTAATAACTTCTAATGTCATAATTTGATAACAAAAATGGGAAAAACATAATATATGTTCAACTTTCACAGTCGATTGAGAACTAATGAACTGCGTAGAGCAAGGAATGCAGCAGCGGATAGTGAAAAAAATATCACAGTAACGACACGGATTCAATTTGACATCACGTCACCACTAGTGATAGAAAGTTAATTTGACATACGTCACCAATTAAAGGTTAATGACATTAGAAACCGGATATAGGAAAATGTACATAGTCTTCATCTGTGATTAGTAGCACCTAATTATAATAAATTGTTATTCTATCAATTTAAACAAATAAACGATCTAATCGTTTCCGAATTACATGTTTTTGGGATATACATTTAAGATTCAATTTCTTATTAGTCATACTAATATTTTCTTTCGTAAAATATATTTATGTCCTATTATTAATTAATTGCATAGAAATAAAAAGCAGAAAGATACACAGCCATATTGAACCGTGACGTCAGAAGCGAGAAATGATATATTAGTTTTTATTACGTGCCATTTGTAAATAAAGACAATTTGGATAAAAAACGCTTTAAAACATTTGTAAAAATCGATAAAAACTATATACTTATTCCCCCTGAAAATCAATAAATAATCGAAAAAAAATGATAAAAGGCACGATTTATCATTTTACGATTATTTACTAGCAGGGGGGATAAGGATAGTTTTCGTCCATTTTTACAATTGTTTTAAAGCGACCTTATCATTTTATTCGAATTGTTTTTACAAATTGTTTTTACGATTCATTATAGCTGCAGTAATTATTTAGGAATCTTAATAATAATGAATTAATAATAATGAATAATAATAATAATAACACAAAACATATGGCAAAATATATGTCCTTATAACTTTTTATGGAATTTTGATATCTGTTAAGCATCTGTTAGCACTATATGTATTTTGTGTGTGTGTGTGTGTGTGTATATAAAACATCAATTTTGTTAAAAAAAAGTTTCTGCACTTAAACGAAATAAAGCATAAAATGTCATTGCTTAATATAGTTATGTATGAATAAAAATATAGTTATCAATATGAGGAATAGTATAATTAATTACAAGTATGATAAAATAAAATATAGGACTGATAAAGATTACACAAATGAAAACTATGAAAATGATGACAAGAAATTCTTCTTATATCTATCAAATTGTATCAAGTTGCAAAATACAAATCAATTAAATTACATTTCGACAAGAATAATCATCATGTAATGATGATTGCTAGTTATTTTCATAAATATATTAAAATAGAAAAGAATGCATGAGCATAATAAAACAAATTAATGAAAATGCTACGAGGAATGATAAATAATATCACATCATGAAAAGTTTTTTTCACAATGACTATTACAAGTAGGAAAAAAGTCAATACAATAAATACCGTGTTACTTGATGTTTAAGACTTGTATTATATTTGTCATACGACAAAAATTTTAAGTTTGATTGGCTATAGCATAGAGAGATAAAATAATTTTTCTTTCTTGGAATCAATCAAGACTTGAAATGCTTTATTGTACGATAAATGTAATATTAATATCTAAGATGCTAAATATAAAAAAAAAAAAAAAAAAAATTTTATTAAAAATTTGAATTAAAAAAAAAATTAATTTAATATTACATTTATCGTACAATAAAGCATTTCAAATCTTGATTGACTCCATTGTTTTGGTAAGTTCTGCAGATGTGTTATTTAATTCCTTTTGTTTAATTTATATCTGCAGAACTTACCAAAAAATTAATTAGATTATATAAGAGTACTTAAGTTTCTGTTCTAATTCAGAAAAATAACAAAACTGTCTCTCTGTTCAGATGAAAATGCATTTATTTACAGATCAGTAAATTATAACTTGATCACATCAGTATCATGTGATTCTAATGTTAATTAAAATGGCATAAAATCTATATGTTCATCAAAGAGTGACTGTGTTCCTTAATATCATCAATCGTCTTCTAACTTTCAAGAAATATAATTATCATCTAGATTACGTTCAAGATAAATAAGTAACGTTGTTATAACGGCTACGGGCTTCATGCTTCGGTGAATGTTCGTGCAATGCAAACTCCTGCACCGAACCACACTCAAAACCTGGACAATATATGCAGATGTAACGATCCGGATTTTGCGAGACCTGTTGCATTGTGTTTACAGTTACGAGCATAACGTTATCCGTGCTCGTTGGTATTAGGTTAGTGGGGTGTAATTGGTAAGACATGTCTCTCTTAGATATTATGTAATGCATAATATTATTGCCAACGTTCAATTGTTGCTGCTGATGTAGTGGTTGATGTTGCTGGTGTTGCAACTGTTGCTGCTGTTGTAATTGTAACTGTAATTGTAAATGTCGTTGTAACTGTTGTTGCAGGTGCTGCGATTGCTGATGTAGTTGTTGTACCTGTCGCTGCTGTTGTTGCAGTTGTGACTGTTGTATTTGTTGTTGCTGCGTCTGCTGCAGTTGTGGCTGCTGTTGGATTTGATGTTGTTTCTGTTGATGCATCAGTTGTGGATGTTGTAGTTGCTGCGAATGCTGTTGCAAATATGGCGGTAGTTTGGATGTTTGATAAGTTTGTAAGAATGGTCTAACAGCTACGGTGCCAGTATTCTGATGCTGTTGGGCAGATTGGACTGACTTGTTTAATGGATAATTGACAAGAGGCGGCAAGTTTTGATGATAAGCTGTCTTCTGCGAGATTTGCGAAGTAATATCGATATTGTTTAATGAAACACACCTTGATTTTTCTTGATGTAATGCTTCTTTCAATTTTGATGTTTCTACGTTCGTATTATATTTAATTGGACGCAGTGGCTTCACGCCGATCACTTGATATTGTCGAGAATTGGTCGAGACTACTGATGTATTCGGATGCACAGTGACGGATGGAGTCATTACAGAAGAGAGGGAATGATCCTGAGTTGATGTTGTGGGCATAGCTATTTGAGGATTGAACATCGATTTAGTTGGCCAGACTTGTATATTGCCGGACGAAGTTATTTGGTCATCTTTTTTGTTTTGGAGAGGCCGATTGTGTGTTAACATATGTGTCTTCAATTTCTGCCGAGACTCGAATGGCATGCCACACATTTGACATAAGGATTTCTCCGGTGGAGTATTTGTTAGTTCTGCCAAGGATTTCACGCGTAAGAAAGCCTTAGGCATAGAACTCATGACGTTTTCCGATGATTCTTTAAGGTCTTCTCTCGAAGAATCTGCCATTGATGATACCGAATGATCTACACTATTTTCGAGAGTATTGTTATCCTTCGAAACGCTCGAATTTGTTTTCAACTGCGTATTCTCGGATTCTATCGAAGTTATGACACTAATTTGGGAATTTAAATTTGTACTTTCTCTTACATAACTTGAAGTCTTCGAAGATGCTGCGATTGAAGTCGTATCGTTGAAACATCGCATTTGCCCATCAGTAATAGCAGAATCGGACGTCGTTAATTTCGTGTTTTCTGGCATAATGGAAGGCATACTATCAACATTTCTTTTGACCCCACTCGATATTGAACTTTCTTCACTTTCCGATAATATTATTGTTAGGTCCTCATCCGAGTCATCACCAAGATTCCTTGAATTGTTATTTGGTTCTGATTGCGTGACGAGAAAATTAGACGAGGGAACTTGTACCAAAACCTGCGGGATATTTCTAGTTGCTTCTTTATTGGAACGTACTGATGATTGCGTAGATAGGTTCTCATTCATGAGATTTTTCAGCAATAAGCGAGTCGATTTTTGTGATTCGCATGATTTATTGTTCACTGTCTTATCAACGAAATTTTTCTTATTGTCGAAATAACTCAAATTCATATAAGGTAATTCGTTTATGATAATGTCTCTTTGCGAATTTATGTTAGAATTGCGATCACTGATGTCGCGATAGATTACCTCGCATGTGATCGGTATCTGCTTCTTCTCATTGTTTCTGTGTACGAGCGCATGCTTCTGGAACAGTTCAACACTATGGAAATAACTACGACAGAGAGAGCATATATATTCCGCCCGCAGCTCACTGTGAGTTCGCCAATGTTCTCTGAAGGTCTGCAAACATTGCCACATGGTTGTGCATACTTTGCAGATATATACTTTCGTTACAGCGGTAACAGCTACGCAAGTATAATGCAAGTGTACCTCCCGCTTCTGCGTATGTTCCAACGAATGCAGTTCAAAAGACATCCTGCTGTAAAATGTCTTATTACAGAATCCGCATATTAGCAAAATTGGTATTTTGCTGGGGGTGATTGAGGTTTTGCCATCCGAAGATCCGATGCGAGACTCGACGTTGTGGCTTTCGCAAATCACCTTGTGTGATTTCAGATCTTGTTCATAGATAAAAGGCATTCTACAATGTTGGCACACATAATCGGCTATTTGCATATAAAGCTGCTCTATCGGTATGTCTGTCGCTGGTAACTTGATAAGTTTTGAGCTGATGTATGAAGGCCTTGGAAACGAGAGACGACTAGCCAGGAATAATGAATTCTTCTCATGATTTTGGAAATGGCTCTCGAAGAGCGGTCCAAAACTGTAGAAGATGACTTTGCATGTGCTACAAGAAAATGTCACCGTGCCTCTGCAATTAAGCCGAGAATGCATCGTTAGATGTTGCAACAAATCGTGGAGAGAGTTCAATATCTGCTGACAGCTGACACAGAGTAATTTGGACTTTCTACCTTGCAGTCGATTTTTATTACAGAGCGTGCCATCCACAGAACTCGTACAATGCACTTCGAAGCATTCCAAGCCTCGAAATATTGTCTGGCAAGTGGTACACAACAAAACTATTTCGATGTAAATGTTCGATCCCATCGCCTCAATTGTTTCGTTTTTGGGTTTATGGCATTCACAAATAGTGAAGAATTTCTCCAATTGAAGTTCTGAAGATGATCCAGCGTCACATATGTTTTCTTTCTCCGCACACTGCGTTTTGCCAACTTCCTGTTCGAAGTTATTCGTTGCAGGTGTCGACTGTTCTTTTACATCCTGCTCTATAGTATATTCTGCCACTAATAAGTTTAAAATTTTGTTTTTTTCTTTGGTTGCATCTTGTTGTGATACTTCTGAACTCAAAAGACTCTCCGCTCTCGATTCGTTTATATTTTCTGGCTGACTCTTCTCTGATTCATTGATATCATTTCTAGTTACTTCGACTTCTTCCATGGTTGCTTCTATTGAATTTTTCACCATATTATTGGAGACTTGATCATTAGTCTTATTAGACTCTTGTGTAGAAATAATATAATTTTCGATCGCTGTTTGCATATTTTGGAAATCGTTATGCATATGTTTTGCCATATCCTCAAAAAGTTGTTGATTGGTATCAAAGGACTTTGAACAAATCTTGCATGTTATTTTTTGTTTTACTCTAATGTTCGTTGAACTACTACATTCAACATTATTGGAGTCTGGAATTTTCGCCCCACTTGATGAATTTCGACTAGATTTTGACTTAGCTGACCTACTTTTCATTTTATTTTTTGACACTTTGAATTGTTCACGGCGCATTCTGATGGCTTCCAATGATGACAAGGAAGAAGAAGAAGAAGATGAACTTTCCACATCGGACTCGTTAACAACGAGTTTATCTAATTGATGTGAGTCACTTTCTTCATTAACTGAAGAACATTTCGATGTCGATGGTTTCGAGTTCTCCAATTTTTTCTCCTTGCTCATAATTTTTAAAAGCGAGGCTTTTATGCATTTTGATGCATAGGAAGATTTAGAATTCACATTCATATGTGTTGTATTAAAATTGTTAGCCAAATGTTTCATCCACAAATCATAATTCTTGAATGACGAACCACACGCAATGCACTTATGTGATTCCTCTTTTTTGTGTCGTATTGTTTGAAATAATTGTTCAACGCTGCAGTTTTTCGAGGTCTTTGACTTTTCAGATTTATCATTAGTTGACAATTTAAGATTGGTTGCTTTTTTATGCAATTTCAGTGACATCTCTGATATCTTCTTGTTCGAATTTAAGAAAGAGTCTAATGTAATAACATTGTCTGTCATTTTTGCGTTTTTACACGGACTTTTAGAAACAGTATCGTTTTTAGATTGAGTTAAGTCGCTTTTAGAGATGATTTTATCAACATTCGCGTCATTTGGAAGATTTTTACTGCTGATGGATGACTTAAATTTAGATGTATCATTACACTTTGTCGGCTTTGTTGAGTCTTTTATCTGTTTGTTCGGCCAAGTGAGTTTTGAAAGAAATTCGACCGGTGTTGTATGTTTCATGGAAGACGTAGATGTGGAAGCTAAAGTGACAACATTTTCGCATACTGCATTCACCGATTTCTTCGGTGAGCTTTGCGGCATGGAGAGTGTTTCTGTTATTAATTTCGATGTAGAAGCGATTGTCTTTTGTGATTTTTCCGACATTATTAATGAACGAAACGCGTTTCGCCATAATTCTAAACGCTTCCGTGACAAAGTACTATTCTTCTTTTCAGATGCTCTTGAAGATAAAATTTTACAATGATTTTGAATGAGATTTCGATGAATCTGGAATGGAGCATTTCCGCTATTTTCTGTGATTTGAACGTCTGCAATAAAAATTAAAATAAAATCATATTAAATAATTATTATTATTCGAAATTTTAGATCAACGAAAATAAATCAATTAGAAAAATTAATTCTATTTTTAGTTAAAGCGGGGATTTTAATATTTAATAATACTAATATGTAAATTGGGATAATATTTCAGCTTCAGTTTGAGATTACATTTTAAATCCAATATACTGAAGAAGTAATTACTTAATGTAATCACTTAATGTAATAATGGATCCTTGAAATCCTTATAAAATTCAAATATGAATTTGGTACGATATGAAATCCTCATATAATAATCTCATACTCAAAGAAGAAAATCAGTAATTATAAATTTGTAGTTTTAAATTTAAGTACAAATGATTAATATTATTATATTTCCTTAAATTTAAGTACAAATGATTAATATTATTATATTTCCTTAATATACTTAATTTACTTGTTCTTATTAAAATTTTATAATACACAAAACTTTATACATAGTTATAAATTTTTGTATGTATTTTTCATTTATTTTTGTCTTCCAAGTTCGAAACCCAATGCTGCGCTTTTTATTGTAAGCTGAATGGTTTTCTTTTTAAGAGAAAGTGAAATCTGCTATGTCGCTTTGATAACAATGTCGCGTATTGCTTGTGTTACGACTTTAGAGAAAAGATTTTAAATGTATTTCTTAAAGTTATTTCAATAATGATCAATTATGAGACAGAGTGCTTTATACAAA
>Ga0157364_1003110_pt1 | contig 15965 bp, 6 predicted proteins | sample AttsexASBM2_FD_111476 | JGI IMG/M metagenome (GOLD analysis project Ga0157364, IMG submission 111476) | Fungus gardens microbial communities from leaf cutter ant in Ribeirão Preto, State of São Paulo, Brazil - Atta sexdens ASBM2 | ecosystem: Host-associated > Fungi > Mycelium > Unclassified ...
ACCATATGGCATTTTAGAAGGCCAAATGTTAACGCTTTAAAAAGGCGGGAAGATATATAAAATTTAAATTGTTATTTCGGTTGTATCAAATCTAAAGCTCAGAACTTTTTTGTACACCTAATATTTTGCCAGAAAGTATTTCGCAAATACATAAAGATTACAAGATAATTACGTACATCAGATTAGTTTAATTGTCATTAATTATTTCATATCTCATTTGTAAATGTATATATGTATATATATAGGGTCTTTCAATAGGGACGCTCGAAATTTATTAGATCTTAGTAGCCATGTTGTTAAAGTGACATCTGTCAAATTTGTTGTGAATTATTTAGTAGTGTATGGCAAATCATCATGGAAGTAGTCATAGTGTTGAGCAACGTGTGCAAATCATAAAATTTTATTAAAATCAGTACTCCATTCGAGAAATGTTCCGTGCATTACGTGATTTTTATCCTTGCCACAACCGTCCTGCCGAATCGACTATTCAACGTTTAGTGGCCAAATTCGAGTCAACCGGTTCGATAAATAATCAGCCAATATCGCCAGTACATCGCCGAAACGCAAGGTCTGCTGAAAACATCGCTGCTGTGCGTGAGAGTATATGGGAAAACCCGAGGCAGTCAATTTTTCATCGTTCACAAGAATTTGGCCTTTCTGCGACTTCAACTTGGCGAATTTTGCGTCGGGACTTGGGTCTGCACCCCTATAAAATTCAACTGACTCAGGAACTTAAGATAAACGACCATAGACAACGCCATGTGTTCGCTGATTGGGTTCTGGAGCAGTTAACTCAAATGGAGAAGTTAACTCAAATTTCGCCAAACAAATCATCTTTAGCGATGAGGCCCATTTTTGGATGAATGGATATGTGAATAAGCAAAATTGTCGAATTTGGGACGATACCAATCACGCGAGATACACCAGCTCCAAATGCATCCCGAGAAAGTCACTAGATATATTACATTTGGTGCGGATTTTAGTCTAGCGGAATCATCGGTCCGTACTTCTTCCAAAACGAAGCGGTGTTGCCATAACCGTCAACGACGAGCGCTACAGATCAATGATAAGTAAATTCTTGTGCCTAAAATGGATAATATGGATACCGATAATATGTGGTTCTAACAGGATGACGCTACGTGCCACACACCGCATGCCACGATGGACATTCTGCACGAGCGATTTGAGGGCATGGTTTTCTCGCGCGGCGGCGACGTGAACTGGCCACAGAGATCGTGCGATTTAACGCCTTTAGACTTCTTCCTTTGGGGCTACCTTAAATCGCAGGTCTATACGAATAAACCGCAAACAATTGATGTTCTCAAAGTCAATATAACAAACGCCATCCAGCAAATTCAGCCGAATTATGCGAGAAAGTCATCAAAAATTGGACCGCCCGAATACGTGCCAAGCGAAGCCGCGGTGGACATTTGAGCGACGTTATATTCCATACTTAATGCCATAAAATATTCTTTCAAATAAAAAAAAATTGAGTGGATATCTCACACATAACTTGTTTTATTTACATTTAAAAATCCTTATCGAAAGATCCTTTATCCGTATATTTGTTATGAAATAGTATATTTTCTACTAAGTTTTTCTGATATAGCTATTTTTCTTAAATGCAAAATGGATCAACCTTTAAAAAATTCGAGAGATCAATGCAATCCAAAAACTCTAATACTGCAAATAATCAATCATCTGTCTGAAACACGAGCAAACCTAAATAAATTAAATATGATGCTTTCTGATATTGAATAAATGAAGAATGAGATGTGTTCTACGAAGCGATTAATAAAATAATATAAATCATATTATATGTTTATAACAATAATTATAATATTATAACCTAAGCAAATAAGTATACAAACACTGAAATATATCTTCTTATTCTTTATATTAATATTTTGATTGAAATATAGATTTCTTACTGGACTATTCTAAAATTTTTTTCCTTACTTTTGTCAAATACTAAATATATTTATTCTCTATTAGGTATATGTATGTACCAGTTCAGTTGTAGAAAGGAAACATATGACAGCTCTTCACTGCGGGCACAATATAGCTGCTTTAATTAGATGGGGGGGTAGTAATCAATACGGAATACCTGCCTTAATGCAAGTATCCGCTATATACTACAGATATTTATAATTTTGTTAATTTTAAAGATTTATATTTTAAAATCGTTTGTAGTAATTCTCATTTCGTTTGTAGTTAATTAGTTTAAATTATACTGTAACTTTTAAAATATTCAACTACAAATGAAAAAGGAAAACAAATTTTGAATTAAGATTTATTATGTTAATAATTTTTCTTTACCTTAAAGTCGGGTGACAGTGTTCAGTTCTTTTAAAAATCTCTATTTTATTATGAATTGAACTACAAACAATTGCGAACGAAATACCATATATTATACTCATTTATTGAAAACTTTGTTAAGATTCGGATATCCGCCAAAAAAAAACACTTTTTTGTACATTTAAAACTGATTATCTCAAAACTACGGAACGCATTATAATCATTTCGATTTCATTTGAAAGATATTTAATAAATATATATATATATAAAATTAATAAATAAAATAAATATATAAAATTAATAAATAAAATAAATATATAAAATTTCATTTCTCTACAATTTATACTTTTTTTAAAAAAACGCATACATTCCTTGATATTTGTAAAAATGTATAGGAAATTAATCATGATTTCAGATTTTTAAGTGATAACTTTTTAAGGAAACATTTTCCGATCCATGTTTATAGAAAATTTTTTGTTCAGAATTAAATTTTTTATAAAATCTTATAGCTGAAACATTCGGAGCCACCCTGTGTATCTATAATATATTATATACAGGATAGGGCGCATTTGAAATCGCCCTAGGCGAATATTTCGAAAACTAAAAAGAGATAGAAAAGTTTTACACAAGAGTTGAGGGTTTTCTTGAGAGGAAAGTAGAAATAACAGATTTTATATAGGAAGCATCAAGATCAGGTCAAAATTGACATGAATTTTTTTAATGGGAATCCTTATTTTTTTATTGCATATTCTTGTAACGTAAGTCGAGACGTCTTCAAAACACTATAATAAAAAGTACTTTCTCATTTAGTACATCTCGCTTGGAAATTACAGTACCGCCGGTATTAGCATTATCGTATAAGATATCCAACTGACTATAACTTTTCGAATATTGTTTCAGAATATTGTATTCAGAGAATTATATCTGTCAAAGTTAAAACCATTGATAGTTGTTCTTCTTGTTTTTATTTTTAATTTAATATTCCTTGTACACGTTTAAATAAAACTCAATTATTTATAAAGTGTAATTTATTTACGAATGCTACAAACTCTCTATTTAACAGTCGTTATGGATCCAAAAATGGCTCGTTCATGAGTATTGGAAGTATTTCGAAAACGAAAGAATTTTTGTGTATAAACGTAAATCAGTGCAAAAATGTCAAGCGACTCGAACATGTCAAGCACATCCGAGACAAACTCGTTGAGTACATCAAGCACATCAACATTCATTCCGATCACTAAGTTACGAGGCCGAGAGAATTATGCGACGTGGAAAATCGATTATACGATGGATTACCGACATATAACGTAGATAACGTTATCGATTATATGCTAAAAAGACAAGAACAATTTTTAGAAGCAAGGATGTCATCTTCTATGAAGATACCCGAGAAAACAGGACAGTTGAAGGCGAAAAAAACAAGTTAATGATTCTCTATGCCTTTAGCGGAAGACTCTGAAGATAAAGATCTAAATATTGGAGATAGGGCACGAGTCTAGGAAGTTGAAAGCACAAGAGATATAGCAGATACAGCAAATTTCAGCAGGGGCTGAAATAAGAGACGGTTCAGTGGACGGCTATGAAATGCCTAATGAAGAAAGAGTGTGATGATTCAGTTAATGTAGCAAACGACAAACAAGCTGCTCTGCGACGTACAGTCCTCCAAAGTCAAGAAAATGATTTGATTCCATCACTTTCAAGGTGACGCATGAACCATAAAAAGAAGAGTCTTCATGTGTAAAAGAAACATTTATAGGCCCGTACCATGAAGAATGGTATAAAGCCATGCACGAAAAACTCGATGCACTAACAAGAAATAAAGTCTTTGTGTTCTCCGCCAACAAGTAAGAAAATTTTGAAAACACATTGGATCTTCAAGATAAAGCATAACCCTCAAATCGGATCTCAACGGTTCAAGACTAGACTGATTGTCAAGGGATACGAACAGGTGCGGGGCATAAATTATTGTACCACGAAACTTTTTGCCCGGTAATCAGATTCAACATTTCAAGATGTTTGCTATAGCAGCCAAGAAGGACTACGATATTGATTATTATATGTGGTAATGGCATTTCTTAATGGTGAATTAGAAGAAGAGATTTATATAGAGCTACCGGAAAGAACCGTAAAAGAAGAAAACAAAAACAAAATTTGCAGGTTAAAGAAAGCATTATATGGATTGAAACAAGGGGTTCTTTCGCTTGAAAACTGAATCAAACTTTACAAGAATTAGGATTCAAGCGTTCGAAGATAAATCGGAGTATGTACGTATTAAAAGAAGAAAAAGAAAACATCATTTATCTAATCACATATGTAGACGATCTGCTCGTATTCTCAAAAAATCTCAAATAACAAAACTTTGAAAGATTTTATCATAAATAAACTGGAGAAAAAATTCAAAATGAAACTTGGATCCAGTGTCTAGGATTTTGAGTCAATGTTCAGCGAAACAAGAAGAGAAGATAAATAACGCTGAATCAGAAGGACTACATCGAAGAAATTTTAAGGAAGTTCAACATGGAAGACTACAAATCTGGTGAAAACTGGACATCAATTCCTTAGTAAGAATGTGGAATCGAGTGAAAAAGTCGATTGAAAACTTTCTGTATAAAGAAGCAGAAAATCTAATGTACGCATATCAAATCACGCCATCAGATTTAAGTTTCTGCAATATCGATATTAGGTTCGTTTGCAGAAAAATCTGAGAAAGCGTATTGGAATGCGATCAAACGTGTATTATGATATCTTAAGAGAACAATAAATCTAAAATTAAAATTGAATATTGTTTATTTTTGCACTGAAAATTCATTTTTATGTAAAAATGAAAATAAGAGAAATTCTCCAGTGTGACCTTGATCTTAACAAATGTTATTCAGGACATGAATATCCTGAACAAGAAGTTTTAGCCGTTGGTCGGATACCTCGCGTAATGCTAATACCGGTGGTATTGTAAATTTTAAGCCTTATAACTCGAAAAGTACTTTATGAGAAATAACTTTATTTATAGTGTTTTGAAAAGCTCTTGACATCAGCTATTAGACTCTGGAATCAAAAGTAGGATGTTTCATTTAAAAAAAATCGATAACCTAGATTTTGATGACGCTCTATCAAACTAATAAGATCAGTAAACAGATCTTTTTGAACAATATAACTTTTATGTAACACTTTTCTGTAAAACTTATATTTTCCGAGATATTCAAGTTGTTCAGAATTATTTTAGATTATTTATGTGTGAAATCATGCGACACATTGTATATTATTTCGACTTTCGAGCAATTTTGATGTCGGAATCCGTATTTGTGTATTTCCGCGTGCAAATGTCAAAAAATAAATATGAAAAACTGTAACGAATTATTGTTGCCTTGATCTGCATGCACCACTTGTTTCTATGCTGATCGCGACGACTGATTTTCAATAATGCCAAATAGCGTTATCGATGTGGATTCGCTAGCCCTCCAATTCGCCTGCGTGATCACACAGTTAGTTCGAGCGCGGAGAGCAACGAGTAAGGACGCGCATTGTATCGTCACGAACTGGCTAATAAATAAATATCTTTGTCACTGTGTGTCGGGAGATCGAAGATTCTCGAACCGGTAATACCAACCTTTTTGGGATGCATATACATATAGTATAATTCACATAGAATTATTTAAACATTAAAGATCTAGCTTCGCTCGTTATAGATATTTAAGTTCTAGTATTGATTTTACTTTTTAAGTTTCAAATAAGAGTGTGTACCCTTAGTGCTTTTTTCTATCTTTTTTTAAAAAAAGGCAAAAGATCCCACACGTTTCTTATGGATTTTGATTCTCGATTAAATCTTTTCATATTTTGGGAAATTGCAGTTCCAGATGTCCTGATTAAAAGTATAAATAATAGTCGCGATTAATAGTAATAGTTACGATCTCCTAAAACTAACTTTTTGAGATTTAACTATTCAAATTTGGTTAATTTCTATTTCGGATATTGGGCGATATAAACAATCTTGATTAGACACACACATGATTTTATAGATTTTATAGATTTGAAAAAATATCTAAATGAATCTTTTAACATACAAATAAGGCTGTCATAGTTGCATTTCGCTTCGCGATCTCAATTGCAAATTAATTATTAAATTAATTATTAAAACTAAACAATGAGTAATGTCATATGAATAAAGTTAGTGTGTATACATTTTCTGGCTTTTAGCATTATCCAGGTTGAGTAGCAGTGGGAAGAATCATGGAATGTGCTACTGTTGAACTTGGATTGGTACATTGGAAATGGTCATTGGAAAAATCCGGGCTCTACTGATGATAGTGCTTATCATTATTTTACTTATTTTTATCATTAATTTCCTTATTATCATTTTTAGCCACAATTGAGATCGCGAAGCAAAATGCAATTAGGCAGTCTTATTTCGCATGTTATAAAATTCATTTAGGTATTTTTTTCAAATCCGTGGATCATGTGGGATTGAGATTGTTTATATCGTCCAATATTCAAAATAGAAATTAACTAAGTTTGAACAGTTATATCTCGAAAACTGTTAATTTTAGGAGATCGCATCCATTGACACTTTTAATCAGGACACCTGGAACTACAATTTCCCAAAATATGAGAAGATTTGACTGAGAATTAAAACCCAAAAGAAACATACGGGATCCTTTGTAGTGTCAACTTAATCTCTTTTCTTTAAACAGATAGAATATTTTTTCGTTTTTACTGTTCCAATCTGAGATAGTAATGATAAATGAACAAAGGTCAGTTTTGTAGAAATACTCATAGAGATTTCTGTAGATGAGTCTCTGTACTATTTTTATCACGCACGCACGCACGCACGCACGCACGCACGCACGCACGCACGCACGCACGCACGCACGCACGCACGCACGCACGCACGCACATACGCATATATACCATCAGCGGCTATAAATGTGTACGTGCGTGCGTGCGTGCGTGCGTGCGTGCGTGCGTGCGTGTGTGCGTGCATGCATGCGTGCGTGTATTTTAAATTCAAATAAATCAAAATGAATTTCAATAAATTACCTTTTTTAAATTTTTTGGAATCTCATTTTAAAGAGTGAAAAATGTGCCAGTCTTGAAAAAGATTTGAGATTTTAATTTTTAGAGAGAGATTCATTTTAAAGAATAGTTTCAAATTAAAAATCAAATAAATTTGTTTATGTATTTTCGACATAGAATATAAAAAAATTAAAATTGTCGGTTGTCTTTTTAAAGAGTTTTAAATAGAACAATGACATAGTATCTCATTTTTTTTGTTTGTATATAAAAATATTTAATTAATTTCTTCAAAAATATATGTAACAAATTTTCAATTTTTTAATTTTCTTCATGTTCATGTTCATAATATTTGATAATTTTCTTCAATTTCAAACAAGTAATTACAAACATATTTAAAAGATATTTTAAAGATAATTTATAACTTTCATTCTTATTTTAATTACAGAACTCTATGACAATCAACTGTAGATTTAAGTTTATTGTATTTGATTTCCAGTTTTAGGAAGGTGAAAAATTATATGAACTGATTATGTAAAAGTGTTAAGATGAAATATATATTCATTTGTGTTTTTTCTGACAGTTTAAATGTGTGTTTTTTAACGAATTATATACTCACCCTTTTCGCTGTTTTCGGAAACTTCCGTCAGGTAATTGGCAACGCTTGTTGGCCATGAAATGACTTCCCTGAGCAAATATAAGATCCTCCAAATCTATCAAATTTCTTGTACCTTGAACCTGTCCTCCAGGTCCTCCAGTATCCTCATTTTCTTCCCGTCTTTTGCGTTGGGATCTCGCTTCCATTGTCTCATCAGCATCGTCTTCACCTTTACCTGTATCTAATTGCCGCAAGATTTTGGCAAGCACCGGGTCATCATTCATTTTGTTTCGGATTTTTTGTCTTTCTGATTCGGACTGCGATGAGGCCAACATCGTACAGTATGCAACTGTAAATTTTATTAAGTTTATTTAAAAATATTTTTCTCTTAAAATAATATATGAATAAAAAACTACAAATATATAAATATTAATTTGATAATATATGCAATTCTTACCTGTATGTCTGTATTTTTTAAGCTGTTTAATGAAATCAAAACAATCGTAGCCTAATAAAAGCACAAGCTGATTTTCGCATTCACGATCGTCTGCGGCATCTTTCAAGACAGCTAGTACTTCAGCAGCTCTCGCTTGCGATACCATGGCATCATCATATATCCTACTTAATCTTCTTTGCAACCAATATGCATCAATGTCTAATGGATGTAATGGTTTTTCTTTCTTCATTTCTTCTGTTCCACCCAGCTAAAAAAAATATAATAGCTCATCATATAAATACTTCAAGTAAATTTTGCTAATAATAATAATTGAGTTTCACTTATTATCAGAGCTGACATATTTCAAATACTTGTATTTCAACAAATTGTATTTCAAATATCATATTTCAAATATAATAATACAAAATACAAAATACAAAGTACTTTTAAAATTTGTATTCAAATACAAACTATTTCAAAATTTTTTTATTTTAAATACAAAATATTTTCTTTGACTATTTCAAATGCAAAATAAAAATTTCGAAATTTGTATTTCAAGCACAAAATATTTTTTTTAAATACAAAATACAAAATGTATTAACAGATCTACTGGTTGCATTCGGAACGTTAGGGCAGAGAAAACGAAACGTAACGAAATGTAACTATCGTATTGACGTAAAATAAGACAGAGAAAAACATTGATGTCGCAATCATGACTAGTCGAGAAAATGCCGGATATACAAAAAAACTTTGAAAGTATACTGTAAAAAGTATATTTTGTAAAAAAAGTATATTTTGTATTTAAAATTTAAAAAATTAGAAATATTTTGTATTTAAAAAAATATATTTTGTGCTTGAAATACAAATTTTGAACGTATTTTGTATTTTATATTTCAAAATACTTTGATGATGTATTTTGCGCAATCCTGCTTATTATTAACCTCCGTTTAAGATTCTTAAATAGTGATTGCGGTCACACTGAATCATGATATCATAAGCAAGAAATGGAATATTAATTTTTGCTACATGTCATTTGTAATAAACATAATTTGGATAAAACGAAATAATGAAATCGTTTTGAAATACCTGAAAATAAGTCGTAGCTATTCTTAACTTTCCTAACAATCAATAAATAGGCATAAAAAATTATAAAAAACACGAAATATATTTCATTTAATGCGTATGCGTAGTCTATTTTCATGCCTTTTATTACTATTTACTTCCTCAAATGGAAGGAAGGGAAGGGAGGATAACTTTGACCTATTTTATAAATATTTTATAAATGTTTTAGAGCGATCTCATCATTTCGTTTTATCTACGAAGAATATATATATAACAAAAATAATATATAACAAAAATTAATTTTTCATTTCATACATAAAATCTTCAAAAAGTCGAAAAACGTTAAGATATTATAGAAATGATCGACTAACGCGAAAAATCATTTAAAGAAGTAGATTACATAAAATATACTTGTAGATTACATAAAATATACTTAATAATGATAAGAGTTCGATTTTGGGAGTTTGCAAGTTTAAGTTAAATTTTTTACACTCAACATGATTTGGCCTTAAGAAAAATCTTCCTTGAAATCAAAATCGAATTTTTTTTTCTTTCAGAGATTGTTGAAACTCTGAGAGATAGAAAAAATGTTTTAAGTAAAAGTTGAATGGTTTCAAGAATAATTTATAATTATAGTAAACAAATTTTTTTTAATTTTCTTTTATAAAAAATTATTTATAGAAATTTTTTATAATGTACAATTATTAGTTATTCTTTTCTATATTTTCTTATTATAAAATTTTTTTTCTATATTTCATAGTTTCGACGATATTTTATTTAAAAAAAAAATTTTTTTAAGAGAAATTTTTGACATGCAACTCAGCATATAGTATATAAAAACTTTTATTTTTGTCTATATCTTAACTTAATATATTGCTCATTTGAACAATGACAACTCCAAAAACTCAGAAAATTTTCAGAAAATAAGTTCGAATGTTTTAATCATTAAAATTTTGCAAATCATTTTTTAATGTGCTTGTGTGCGTGCGTGCATACGTGGATATAAATTTATTCATAACAATTGATTATACAGGAATAAAAGTATCATTAATCTTTATTCAGAATAATAAATCCTCATTCCATCCATCATCTAAGAATAAACCCTTAAAAATATTTTTTTTGATTTATAATACTCGTGCTGCAAAATTTTGTTTTCAATTAAGAATTATTATACTTTCATACGAGTCTTGTGCAAGCAGCAATGTCACCGCAAATCCCATTTTGTAAAACACGAGATACAAAAATTTGAATAGCGACTTCATTTTATATTATTTTTTAATAAAATTTTAATGTAAATAAAGAAAAATATGATCTTTATAATAGAACGAATCCGACTTCTCTATCTCTTGAGATGCTTACATCTGTGTACGACATATATGAGTCATATCTGAGTGATATGTCGTCGTACACGGACGTGTGTTCTAAAAATGTGATTCATATTTAATTTTAACATTTCTATTTTTTAAGTTTTAATATATTCAAAGCTTCAGTGCAATGCTTCATGTTCCATGATGATTAACAACGCTGCATCTTTATCAATTTGCAAGTGACTTAAGCATTATGGACATGTAAGCTAGTTATACTTGTACCATTCTTGTTGAGGAGGACTCCAAAGAGAGTTGAAATATTCAAAATAAAAAAGATCAATCCAATATCTGATTATTGATTGTTCACTAAATAATTGCACCATTTATTGTTGCTGACTCTCATTAGTCTACTATATTTATCTTTTTGTTTTGTTTAAAATTCGAGAGTTCTAATATAATTATTGTTATTGCTTATTGCGAAAAATATTGCCTCGGCCGAGAATCCTCGCACGAAATGCAAGAAATCCGGGTTCGACTTCCAGCCGAGGCAATATTTTTCGCAATAAGTTTATTACAATTTTTTAAGATTAAATTTGGGAAATTTGGAGGGATTATTAATATTTCAGATTGATTGCGTTGAAAGTCCGACCAACTACCATATGCATGCAATTATAATTTCTGAAATTAATTCATTTAAATGAATATATTAATTCAACATCTTTATATTCAAACCGTATTTAAACTATTTTTTATGTATAATATTTAGACGATATTGCTCAATTAATAACGCATATATCAGTGATCTCTGCTATGTATTTAACAATTATCATCCACAACTAAAATTTACGGTGGAGCAGGGGTAACAAATTGAATTTTTTAGATGTGACATTGTTAAAATTCAATACTTCTACCGTATACGACTGGTACTTAAAATCCACGTCATGCACAGAATATTATTTAAATTATTTCTCACAGCACCCGTTGTGTCAGAAGATTGGAGTCTTAATCAATCAGAAGGTGGACTTAATAAAGTATTTCTTTTGCAACATCTCTCTTTCAACGCTAAAAATTTTGATAAAATAATTAAAATAATTAAAATATTATTAAATAGTTGGTATCCATAATAGTTGATTTTTTGCATCATCAGAAAAAAATTTAGCTTATGAAACAATTGCTTTCAATAATAAAAATAATTTTAAAATGAAAAATAAAAAAATATTCTTTACAGTACTTTACGTTTCTGATATTTCAGAGAAAATCAAAAATTTTTTAAAGAATAACACGATAATTAGCATTACAAAAATGTCAATAAATTGAGCAATTTCATCAAGATTCACAAAGATAGACTCCCGCTAATGTCGCACATTAATGTGGTGTAAAATAAAATGTAAAGAATGTGATGCAACATACGTGAATCACACGAGCAGAACTTTGGAAGCGAGAATCAATAAACATAAAACTCGCATTAATTGGAAAACAACACAACGCTTAGTAATTATTGAACATTGGTTGAAATATTCGCATGATTTTGATTGGAGTAACATTAAAATTATAGATGAAGATAAAATTTTAAACAAAAAACTCATCTTAGAAATGATTTTTATTGGAAACAAACAGTTTAAATCTATCGCATGAGACTTATGACAATTTATTTATTAACAAGTAACGTTCTCTCTCTTTAATGTTTTCTTCTATTTATGTTTTTTTTTCCACACTATGTTTTTTTTAGTTTGACTTGCGTCATTTTGTTAGATGACTCGTAATATTCATAGTTAGCATCTCATAACTGTATGTTTTAACGAAGATCATGTATGTTTTAAGATTTAATTGTGTATTTATCTTCTTTTTTTTTAATTAATTGTTATATCAAGAAGTGTAATGATTTTATTGTACGATACATTCAACTGACACCATTATTGTATTAACACTAGAAAGGCTCTTGCGAAGCTTGGATCAAAACATATGGCCAAGAGTAGATGAATAAATTATTTTCCACACCAACATTTTGTGTTCAACTCAAAAAAGCATCAATTCATTTACTTTAAATTACACTTTGTTAATAAACAATAAAAATACATAAAAGTAGTTTATATAGTAATATACATACAAAAATATAAAAATTGAAAAATTGAAACAGTTCGAATAATACAAAAATTATAAAACACATCAGAAGACACGGTAGTATCTCGCGCTAAGACACGCGCAACTATATACCAACGCGAAATTGACCATGTATCTTTACGCGAACCATCGAAATTTTCTAGACTATGATTATAGGACTCAATAAGGACTGAATCGATCAAGTTCTAAGTAAATACGCTCAATCGGTAGCTTCTATCCAAAATATATAATGAAAATGTCTTTATTTTTTTCTGCGTGCCCTATGACCGAAGATATTGATACAACGTTTTGATATGTTAAATTCTTCAAATAAAATAAGGAAATGAATCGCAAATTATAGTATATAAAGGATAATTATGCAGAATAGAGCCACCTGGATCGCCTTGATCTTAATATATATTGTGTGCATACAATGATCCTGAGTGATCTTCAGAAGGTTTTGGCTGACGCTCGTTATATTCGTTAAAAAGGTATTATTAAAAAAAGTTCAAAAAATAAATGTGTGGAAAATTGTACATCCCAAGCAGGGGGAAGGATATTATTTAATATTGAATATGTATAGCAGAAATGTGACTGTGTATTTCTTAAATTATTTTGTTAATAACTTTTCAACGAGCGCCGGCTTTTGAGGTCACTTTTGAGGGTCATATATGTATCAAGGTCAAGGCGATTAGGGCGACTTCTCTTATATTGCATAATTATCGTATTATTTTATCAAGAAAGTTACAAATTGAAACAATATAAAAATTCAAAAAATAACAATGTTTTTTTTTTTACCTTTATCGCAATGTCATACTAATGGAGATATGACGTTCTCCATAAAAACTAAATGAGGCCTTCCACTCTACAATTGCTCAGAAACAACCGAGATAAAACCACAGACTTCTATAAGTAGACTGCCGACTTTGCATCTATGTTTGAAGAGAGCGCTAGGACCTGAGCAGCGTCATATTTGTATTAACTTTCACAAATATAAATCACATGGATAATCACTGCTCAAGTAGATATTGAGAAATATTTTTAGTAGCTATTGTATTTATAATAACGTATTTATGAAAGAAAAAGAACATTATTTCTTTTTATATTGACTTCGGCAGTTTATTATATCACAAACAACCATTTTACATTATTGTTTTTCAGAATACAATTAAAAAGCTATCATGAAGTGACATTTGATACTTATGATAATTTCTATTCTGACTAGTGTTTTCACATTCCATTCACGCGATACAGACAGGACGCATACGTATACATATGTGAAACAAGAATAGCTCCGAATCAGATTCATCTTTTTCAATCACATTGAGTCAGCAGTCTAGTTACAAAAGTTGTGGATGAAACACAAACAAGTTGTGATTGAATCAAAACAATTGACAAAATGCAATAACGCAATTTTGACACAACTGCTCTCTTGTGATAAGTTTTAGTAACTCTGACATAACTAGTTATGTCAATTTACAAGAATTAAAAACATTAAAGCTATTTTATTTTTGGGTGCATTGTGCATTTCGTTTCAAGCATGATGAGCTAATGAATTATTTATCTTTGTTTAACATTTAGTGAACGACAAGAATCATGCGCATCATGTATGAAATGGAATGTACCCGTTGTAAACTAAAAAATGACAATTTCTGAGTAGTTTGAGTTATATCATTGTTTCGAGTTATGTTTTATAGAAAATGAATGATATATCCAAAGTTTATTAAATTGAAGATAAATTAGTTGCATATCTTTGTTAATCATATAATGTAAGAAATGTGTGGCATAAGATCATAATTGAAGGAATATGATATGAATAGTAACTTGTTTTGAAAATCTGTATTTCAATAAGACTAATTGAGCAAAACCTTACGTTTTCTGCATGAATAGCTCTGTCATCATTAGCTTCTTCACCTTCATCACCTTCGTCTTCATTTTCTCGTACTTCTCCATATACATCTTCATCATCTTCCTCGCTACTCTCTTCAAACTGTACATTGATCCCATATGTTTCGTCAATATTTTCATCATTTGTTGTACTTTTTTCGTCGCTACCAAAATCCGTGATCTTCTTACCAAGATTTACAAGCAATGCAAATCTTTCTTCTGCTAATAAACCAAGTAAAAGTTCAGTTTCTTTTTTTTTTTCTTTCTCTTTAAGTCGGTCATTTTTTAATACAGCTAGTACTTCGTCAGCTGCACCGCAAAGAATATCACGTGGTTGGTCACCCAAAGCTTCTTGTATGAAACTGAGTAATACTTCATAAGTTTGACGTGTCTCTTGTGTTTTTGGACGATATACAATACCAACCATTTCATCCACACCTTCAGATAATAAAGTTGCTCCTTTCATACGAGTGAAGTCATATTGTGCTTCATCGCGTTTTTGTCGTCTAAAATGTCAAACATATTAACTTTGAATAATTTAAATATATAGAATAATTTAAACATATTATAAATAAATATATTATAAACTATTTTTATAAACTGTATTAACAGATAGTTAATCTAATAGTTAATTGCATTATCGTAATATCGTTTTCTAAAATTACAAAAACGGAAACTATTTTAAAATTATTACTATTATTTTAAAAAAGTAATAAATTACACTGACAATATTCACAATAGTGGTGAATTGTCAGTAATTTATTACATTTTTAAAAATAGTAATAATTTTAAAATAGTTTCCGTTTTTTATAATTTTATAGAATTGAAGATGCAACCTAACTTACGTTTCAAGAGAACCTTTTCACATGCTGTAAACATCAGTTCATCCTTGTTATTTATCAAATAAACAAGGAATAAATAATATTTAATGCCTCATCTTAGATGAGGAATACGGACTCTTACATAACACATAATGCATAACACATAATGCAAGAAAATGTACCAATCAAAGTCCTTCGTTTCCTTTCTTTCCATGAAATAAAGAATCTGATTGATTGGATTTCTAATATCTTATGCGTTATGTAAGAGTCTGTGCTCCCTGTTTTAGGCAGCAGCACAGGCTATTGCATAACACAGAATGCATAGTGCATAAGCGAATCAACCAATCCTTGCTTTCCTCTCATGTTACGAGAAAGAAATTTTGATTGGTTGATTCTGACTGGTAGATTCTCTAATGCATTTTGTACTGCGCGTTATAAAAAAGTCTTAGCTA
>Ga0157364_1003111_pt1 | contig 15965 bp, 15 predicted proteins | sample AttsexASBM2_FD_111476 | JGI IMG/M metagenome (GOLD analysis project Ga0157364, IMG submission 111476) | Fungus gardens microbial communities from leaf cutter ant in Ribeirão Preto, State of São Paulo, Brazil - Atta sexdens ASBM2 | ecosystem: Host-associated > Fungi > Mycelium > Unclassified ...
ATAAATGGTAACATGGTAGTTACCAGTTGATCTGCTTAATATCTCGGCCAATATTGATCGCCTTGAGACGTGACTGGCATCGATCGAAAGGTCTTCTTAAGGGCTTTAAGCTGGCTTTAAGACTGTGGGAATCGTCGAAGATTTGATGGAGATATGACCGAATGAAGTTTGTGACACCATTAATAAGAAAAGAAAAATAAATATTAACTTAGCTGTTTTGCCAAGTCATAACAACTTCCATATGATTAAGTTATTGCATTTTCAAGTACAAAGGTACTATTATATATAGAAAAATAGGTAGTAGCATGTGATAGTCTGTCCTAGTGCACAGACCATCACAATCCTATATATAAAAACTCATAGTCTAAGGATTAGATCTTAGACTTAACAATATCTTTTGTTACTATTTAAACTTCACTTCTAAGCTCCTTTGAGCTATAGCATTTAGAATCACAAATCAATAAGTGATTATTTGTGATAGTTTGTTAAGTCTACTGTTTTCTATCCCTCTTGTGTAAGACTCTAGCCAAGATGACTTAAGTCTACTCCAAGTCTAAGTTAACAAGAACTCAATAGAGTCTTTATTTATTTCCTATATACTACTTATACAACTACTACATGGTCTGTGCACCATTTCCCCACACTCATCATGTGACCCTGTGATGTGACCTCATGTGATGTGACTGTGACATGTGATATTTGTCATATAACACTTTTTCACATAGATTTTTCTTTGATAAAAAACTTTTCTTTAGATACCATACTTACTACTATGCTAACAAAGCAATCTCTACCATCAAAAGCATGAAAATACTTGGCAACTCTACAAGAGGTCTATTTTCTGTACATAAGTACCTCTTATACAGGACATATGTACTCTTTATCATACTATATAGATTCTAACTCTGGTACTTCAAAGGTGCCCCTATCTTCTACTCTCTCAAAGAGTTAAAGAAAATGCAACAAAGGGCAGCCCTATGGATCACAGAAGCATTTTGCACATCTCCCACATGGGGAGTTGAAGCTATTGCTGGTCTTATTTCTATTCACTTCTACCTAGACAAACTCATAGGATATTATCACCTATGAGTAGCCTTATTCCCCAAGCAACATGCTATCAATACTCTCCTAGACAAACATCACTCAAAGCAGGCTATCCCTCATCACATAACTACTAGAACACTCAAACAGAATCTTAAAATAAAAAGTCCAATTGTAGATATCAACTATTGCCTAAACCAAATACTACTAGTATTCAACAACCTCAACAAAGAACTGTCTCTGTTTCTGTCTAGTAGATATATTCTCTAATTGTTTCTCTTTTAATGTAGTTAAATACAAAGATGCCAAAGTAAGAACCACCCATCTCAACAAGCTCAAGAACATCTATAGAGCCTCTAAAGATGACCCTAACACCCTTTTCATCATATCAGACATGAGTTTAAAAAACAATGTTGTCATATCTGTTACACATATCCAACAAGGACAAGTTCTAATCACCAAAGCTATATATTATGCTATGAACATCTCAACTACTAAAGTAGAATTATTTACCATCAGATAAGGAATAAGCCAAGCTGCCCATACTGATGGTATCACAAATATAACCATTATCATAAACACTATCTTAGCTACCAAAAGAATATTCAACACTTTGTGCCATCTATTCCAACTACATTCTATTACTATTTCCTATGACCTCAGAGCCTTCTTTAGTAGAGATCCTAGAAATTCTATAACCTTCTGGGATTATCCTAGCAATGATAACTGGCCCCCTCACCATCTAGTCAACAAAGAATCTAAATCATCTAGATTCAACCCTATACTACCTAGCAAAACATCATAGAATTATAGCAAAAAGGATGAATGTGACTCAATTATCCAAAAGTAGCAGATGTACTTTCAAGTATTTGACTATAAAAGAAAAATTTCCTTAACCTCAATGACAATGATAACAAACCTATATAACCTTCATACTTAAAAGGGGGAGCATGGCTTAAATACTTTAACCTCTCCAACTTGCTATACATCTGGGTTACCAGACTTATCACCAACTATACCCTATTGGCAAATACAGGATAAAATTCTTCCCTAATGAGTTATCTTTATGCCTATATGGCCAAGCCCCTCTTAAAATAAGAGACTACATCCTCTATAACTGTAAAAGATATCAACAGTTGTGAAACCCCAAATGAGACTCTCTCAAGGACATTCTTACATTCCTCAACTTCAACCCAAGCATATTCTGCTTTCAAGAAGACATTACATAACTCTTTATATTTACTTTCCCCTTTCTGTACTCTATATAGTCTTGTGTCTCCTATTGTTTCCCTCCTTTTTTCTTTTTTTTCTTTTTTCTCTTAACTTAAGTAGTATCATGACTTAGCAAAACAGCTAAGTCATTATTTAATATTCTTTTCTTTTTATTTTCTTTTATTTTCTTATCGATGGACACGCGGGATAAAAGTGACTCATAAGGAAGCGTGGGACTTTAGTACAAGGTTAAGGTTAGCCATTTGTATAAGTAGTGTAAGAAATCTAATGGGAACTCTATTGAGTTCTCTTTGTCAAATGCTGAACAAAGAGACAGTTGGCTTAATTCCAGTCATTGGACTTTAGCTACTAACACTAGAACTTGATTCCACATCTAGAGCACCGTCTGCCTTGGACCTTGCTCAGTCTTATTCTTATCTATCCAACTCTCGGCCACTGATCATCATGATCAGCAGCCACCTCCATACATAGCTAGGCCCTTGGCTTAAGGGGACTTTGCAGTCAGTTAGGGACTGTAGGTGGAAGTGTAGTACCAAGCTTGGGTATTACTACTGAGACCTGACCTTACAATCAAGTGGTGTTCAGTAGATTACTTGTCTTTTTCTTAGTATAAACCTTGTGTTGCACTCCATTGTGAGTTGGTACATGCAGAGGAGTGATAGTCATCTCTTAAAGAGCTGTCTAGATTAGAGATCCCATCTATTGGATAATAGTCTAATCATAGTATTAGGGCAGTAGTAAGTAAGGCAGTAGGTGTCTGGTTGGGTGAAGATCTTGCGCCCCAACAGACATAGCAATAAGTAAGATCAAAAACACTAACTCCATACCCCACCTTGAGACGTTATCATTGTGTCTCAAGAACAATACAATACTTTGCTAAGCAACCTGCTCAGAGAAAAATGCACCCTCGCCAAACTGAGAGTAGAATTAGAAGAGAGGAAGGGAAAGCTCTGCAGAAGCTACAAAGGGTTTGGGCACCTGGCCCAAAATTGCAGGAACAAAAGGGAAGAAAAAAAAGGGACAGAGATGCCCCAAAATAAATTTGAGGTTTTAAAGAGCCGAGTAATGCAGTATGGTGTGGAGGAAAGAGTAGTGAGAAGCATGAGAATGGAAGTGGTGAAGTGCTTCAAGTGTGGAGAAGAGGGACACAAGTGCAGGTAGTATCCATCGTAGAAGAAGAAGAAAAGGGTGGTGCGCCCTACAGAGGGAAAAGCACACCAAGGAAATAAGAGGAAGCTGGCACGCCTTGACAGAGAAAAAGCACAGGAAAGGAAGCTGAGGAGAGCAGAGAAAGAAGCAGCATACCTCATAGAGGAAAAGGCACAGCAAGAGGAGTGGAAGAGAAGTTCATGGGAGACGTTGAGAAAGAGGACTGAGTAGTACTGTAGACACACAGTGTCACAAGATACAGAATTGTGGGAGTTGGGATGGTGCAGCCAAGGGGCCGTCGTTATGTATTTGAGGTGCCTAGGATGTGGCAAAGGAGGATGTTATGCAGAAGACAATTGGGGACAAGGAGTAGTTCCCTATTGGAAAAGAGAAAAAATAAGTTGGTGTGGATGCAAAAGAGGAAAGGAGCAGAGTGGCACGTGAGCAAGAAACTCAAGAGGCACAGCAAGAGAAGAGAAAGCAGCGTGGCCCAGAGAGGCAAAGGTGTAGCAAAGCAGTGCATGACCAGGAGAGTCAGAACGTGCAGCAAGAGAGGGGGGTAGTCAAAAGGAGGTCAGGAGAACCTTCAAAATGTTGAGAGAAGTGTAGTTGAATATTGGAGTGGAGAAGATAGATATGCATGAAGACGTAATGATAAAAGCGCTCTTAGATAGTGGCGCAACAGGAATGTTTATGGATAGGTAGACGGCAGCTAAGCATGGGTTCAAGCTGCAGAAGTTAGAAAGGCTGTTAGTCATCAGGAATGTAGACAGCATGAACAATAGCGGAGGGACTATTACACACCAAGTAGAGTGCAATGTATTCTATAAAGGCCATGTAGAAAGAATGAGGATGGACATATGTGACCTGGGGAAGATAGAGGTGATATTGGGTATGCTATGGTTAGCAGCCCACAACCCAGAAATAAACTGGGAGACAGAGGAAGTTAAAATGACGAGATGCCCACCCTTGTGTGGTAGGAGAAGTCAGAAGAAGAAAAAGGTCAAAAGGATAGTGACAAAGGAAGAAGAGAAAATTGTCTATTGGGCAATAGATGACAAAGAAGACTGGGGAAGAAAGGAGGAGATAGAAGAGGACCACAGAAAAATTGAGGAGATAGTCCCAAAGAAATTCTTGAAGTGGAGGAAAGTATTTGGGAAGATAGAGTCAGAAAGGATGCCAACGAGAAAAGTTTGGGATCATGCCATAGATCTCAAGGAGATGTTTAAACTGCGAAAGGGAAGGATTTATTCTCTATCCAAAAATGAGAGGGAAGAAGTCCAGAATTTTGTAGAAGACTAGTTGAGAAAAGGGTATATCAGACCATCAAAATCCCCTTAAACGTTGCCAGTGTTCTTTGTAGGCAAGAAGGATGGTAGTAAGAGGATGGTAATGGACTATCGCAACCTGAATGACCAAACAATAAAGAATAACTACCCGCTCCCATTAATTACAGAATTAATTGACAATATGGAGAGTAAGAAAGTGTTCACGAAGATAGATCTCAGGTGGGAGTTCAACAATGTGAGGATAAAAGAAGGAGACGAGTGGAAGGGAGTATTTATGATACATATAAGCTCATTTAAACCAACAGTCATGTTTTTTGGAATGACAAATTCACTGGCAACTTTTCAAGCAATGATGAATGAAATACTGAGAGACCTGATTAATGAAGAAAAGGTGACAGCGTTCATAGATGATGTGTTGGTAGGAACAGAGATGGAGGAGGGACACAATAAAATAGTGGAGGAAATACTGAAGAGATTAGAGGAAAATGACTTATACATCAAGCTGGAAAAATATGTGTGGAAGGCAAGAAAGATAGGATTCCTAGGGGTCGTCATAGGACCCGATAGAATAGAAATGGAGGCAGAAAAGGTTGATGGAGTGCTTAATTGGCCACAGCCAAAAAATGTGAAAGACGTCAGGAAATTCTTGGGCCTTGCAAATTACTATAGGAGGTTCATTAAAAATTTCGCCAGAGTAGCTAGGCCAATGAATGTGCTTACACAAAAGGATAAGAAGTGGCAATGGGAGGAAGCGCAACAGAAGGCATTCAAGGAGCTAAAAGGGGTCTTCACTAGTAAACCAGTACTAGCAGCACCAGACTTAGACAAAGAGTTCAGGATAGAAGCTAATGCTTCAAACTACGCTACTGGAGGAGTACTCTCGATGAAGTGCTCAGACAAAAAGTGGAGGCCAGTCGCCTTTATTTCAAAATCTCTAAGTAATACAGAAAGAAACTATGAGATTTATGATAAAGAAATGTTGGCAGTAGTCAGATGTCTAGAGGCATGGAGACACTTCTTGGAAGGCACAATGGTGAAATTTGAGATCTGGACAGATCACAAAAACCTTGAATATTTTATGAAAACTCAGAAGTTAAATCGAAGACAAGCAAGATGGGCTCTATACCTATCTAGATTTGACTTTACATTAAAGCATGTTCCAGAGAGTAAGATGGGAAAGGCAGACAGTCTAAGCAGGAGGCTAGACTGGGAAGTTGGAGTGGAAAGAGACAATGAGGATAAGACGTTGGTAAAGCCAGAGTAGCTGAAAGTAAGAAGAGCAGAGATGGTAGAAATAATAGTAGACAGAGTAGATCTACTAGAGGAAGTAAGGAAGTCAAAGATGAAAGATAACGAAGTAGTAAAAGTGGTAGAAGAAATGAAGCAAGCAGGAGTAAAAATGCTGAGAGATGAAGAGTAGAGAGAGGTAGATGACATCATGTATAAAGAGGGAAAAGTCTACATGCCAAAAGATGAGAAATTAAGGGCAGAAATAATTAGACTACACTATGATATGCCAATAGGAGGGCATGGGGGGCAATGGAAGACCGTAGAATTGGTCACTTGTAACTTCTGGTGGCCAGGGATTACAAAGAAGGTAAAGAGATATGTGGAAGAGTGTAATGCCTGTTAGCACAATAAAAACTGCACAGAATAGCTAGTGGACAAGTTGATGCCCAACTCTATCCCGGAGAAACCTTGGATGCATATATCAGTAGATTTTATCACTAAGCTGCCTTTAGCGCAAGGATATGATAGTATTCTAGTAGTAGTGGATTGGCTAACTAAGATAGTCCACTTTATACCAACTACAGAGAAGACATCAGCAAAGAGATTAGCAAGGTTGTTTAGAGACAACGTGTGGAAGTTACATGGTCTACCTGAGAGCATTATATCAGACAAAGGACCATAGTTCACAGTAGGGTTAATGAGAGAGTTGAACAAGATATTGGGAATCAAGAGTAAATTGTCAACGGCATTCTACCCTCAAACAGATGAACAAACAGAGAGGGTTAATCAAGAACTGGAACAATACTTGAGAATGTTCATCGATCACAGGCAAGAGCAGTGGCTAGAGTGGTTAGGAACAGCAGAGTTTGCATACAACAATAAAACACACTCAAGTACTAGGACGTCACCTTTCAAGGCAAATTACAGGCAAGATCCCAGGATGGGGTTCGAGGGAAGAAAGAAGGGGAAATATGCAGGGGCAGAGAAATTCATCAAGAAGATGAAAGAAATACAGGAGGAAGCAAAAGTAGTGCTAGAAAAAGTGTAAGCAGACATGAAGAAATACGCCGACAAGAAGAGATTAGATGTAGAAGAGTATAAAGTAGAGGACTTGATCATGCTCAGTACTAAGGACCTAAAATATCAGATGGTTGGGAGGAGAACAGAAAAGTTGATGGAGAGGTTCATTAGTCCTTACAAAATCAAGGAGATAGTATTGTCGAATGCAGTTAAATTAAAACTACCTAGCACAGTAAAAATACATCCAGTAGTGAATATTAATAGAATACGAAGATATGTGGGCCAGGTAGAAGGACAAAGGAAGGAGCAGCTGGCTCCAGTAATAATCGAGGGGAAAAAAGAATGAAAGATAGAACAAATACTAAATAAGAGAAAGGTTAGAGAGAAAGATAAGTATTTAGTACGTTGGAAAGGATTTACAACAGAGACAGATACCTAGAAAGGAAGGGAGAATTTAAAGAATGCAAAAGAAGTGATCGAAGAATTCAAGAAAAAGTATTGGCAAGACATGGAAGACATGGCACAGTAAGAGCACAAAGAAGGAATGTTCCAATGGGGAGAATTGCCAGGAAGATTCACGGTAAGGAAATTATTTGGATGGTCAGACAAACAGTACGACCAAGAATATTGGGGAAAATTAGAAAGGAATTGGAGACGATGGAAGGGCAAGAAACCAGTAAGAAGAGAGACGATGAAGATGATCTCAGAAGAAGAAGAAACTGAGGAAGAAAAATTAGGAGTTCAAGAATGGACAGAGGAAGATAAAGACAAAATGGGCAACATGGTAGACCTATACTACAAGCTGTAGAAAAATTCCTCGGGATAAGGAAACTTAAGAGGGGAGTAGTATCATGACTTAGCAAAATGGCTAAGTCATTATTTAATATTATTTTCTTTTTCTTTTCTTTTATTTTCTTATCAATGGATGCGTGGGATAAAAGTGACTCATAAGGAAGTGCAGGACTTTAGTACAAGGTTAGGGTTAGCCATTTGTATAAGTAGTGTAAGAAATCTAATGGGAACTTTATCAAGTTCTCTTTGTCAAATGCTGAACAAAGAGACAGTTGGCTTAATTTCGGTCATTGGACTTTAGCTGCTGACAAGTAGTTAGCTGTAACTACCATAGCCTACCATTGAGTCCTGTGTAATAAATTGTTGATTAAAAAAAAAACACTTTTCCACACTTCTTTCTTGTGTAATAAGTCCAAAAGAATAATATAAAATAAAAGGAAATATAAATAATAACTTAGCTGTTTTGCCAAGTCATAACACCTTGTTTCTGTAAAGAACTAGGGGTTATGTTTATTCCAGATGAGGGTCCAGGGAGCTATGAGGATGTCTCTATTTTTGTAAAAGGACAAAAGACTTACTAAGGACTCAGAGTAGGTTTCTGTCAAGGACCCATCTTTATAGTAGGCTAGATCCCAGGCATAAAGAGAAAGGTCTGTCTCTTAGAATAATAGGAGTAGGCTAGCTGGTATATTACAGCTGGTCCTGAAAGACTTCAGATTTGTGTAAACATTTTTAAAAAACCCTTGCAAATGGCTAGAACCACTTTGAGACCTCTATTCCTTCTCCATAAGCTAGTGAGAAAGACTGGACATGATATTGATAGAGATGAAATCTAATAAGAGTAAATAGGATAGGTCAGAGAGACAGAATATCTAAGCTGTTTTATAGTTGTGTGCAAACAAGTAGGTACTGGAGAGATAATTCAAATAATAGAGAGCTTACAAATGGGAATAATAAAGAATATTTTCATAGAAACCTAGAAAGTAGAAATGTTTAGTATCTACCCAAGAGAACTCTTACCAAGTCAGATCTCAAAGGCACATATTTGCTGCTATACCAACAGTGGGATTCAAATGTCTATCTTGTACCATAACACTATCCTTCTCAGTCTAGTCTAGTTGTTATGAATATCAAGTGGGACTATAACTATTATCAGCCATGGTCTGATAATGAGTAGATAGTCAATGAGATGTTGGTATTATTGGATGAAGACATCATAATGTAGTAATACATTGAATGTCTTAGACTTAGAATATTGGACTCATGGTATGAACAGAACTCTTCAGAGAAATCTCAGACTATTTCTCTTTAATCTTTGAACTAAACTAAATAGAACTGTTAAGACTCTAGACCTTAGTTGAATATGTGTTTCAACTAAAACCTATATCTAACACTTGATATCTTCATACTCTTTATCAAAGGATCTGGTTAAGGTTTTCAGTGAAGTTATATTAGAGGAGAGATGTCAACGAGACTTTGAGTAGCACCCTTGAGGTTGTTCTAAGACAGATAAGAGTACTGATCCCTTGAAGTAATGAAAATACAAAGAGGAATACAGAAAGAAAGAACTTGCTGTTCATTTCTCTTTCTGGTCTGTATTTATCCTAACTAGGTATTGTAACTATGTTACAATGTGGTAACACTAATTGTAACTAAGAGTAACTAGTTAAGTGACAGTCCAGTGATAGAAGCTAAGAAGGTAACAAGTCAAGTTAATATCTAATAATGGGTTAGTCTGATGTTATCCTATTTAGCACAAGTCTAAAGATAGAAAGAGGGAGATAGTCTAAGATTTCTCTAAAGAGTCTTGTCCATATTATGAGTCTATTGTTCTATAAGAGTCCTCAGATGTTCAATATATTACTACATAGTGATGTCTTTATCTAGCATTGCCAACATCTTGTTTATTTGTCACTTATTATCAGACCATGGCTGATAATAACTATAGTCCTACTCGATGTTCATAATAGGAACAACATCAGACTAACCCATTATTAGATAATGACTTGGTCTTGACTCAACTTGTCACTCTTGTCACTGATCTGTCACTTAACTGGTCACTTAGGGTTACAAGTAGTATTACCACATTGTAATGACTGTTATATACCTAGTTAGGATAAATACAGACTAGAAAGAGAAGAAAATAGCAAGTTCTCTCTTTTTGTATTCCCTTTGTAAAATCCTACTCTGAGGAATCAGTACTCTTACTTGTCTTAGGACAATCTCAAGGGTGCTACTCAAAGTCTCGTTGACATCTCTCCTCTAATATAACTTCACTAAAAACCTTAGCTAGACTCTCTAACGAGGAGCATGAAGATATTAAGTATTAGATATAGGCTTCAAGTTGAATGTATTCAACTGTGAGGTCTAGAGTCTTAACACTAGTAGCCTGGCTCACTATCAATACAGTAGAACTACTTAGAACTCCTATACCCTTATGTAGACTTTACTTCAACTGACTACACAGCTAGAAATCTTTTCCAAAAATATATAGCAAGCTGTTAGCTCTTAGCTGAGCAAATGTCCAAGTTCTTCTTAAGGTCAAGTATTCCTTTAAGGGAAATTTTGTAGGGTTTTTACATAAAGAAGAAGTAAAATAAGAACTCAGTTACTTAAATAGCCTTTTAGCTCTAAAGCAACAGGAAGAGGAATAATAAAGGTTGGTTCCTTTTTTCTCTCTGTGCTACTAGAGTATTTTATTAGGATTACAAATCATAGACACAACAAAACAAAAGAAACAAAGAAAACTTCTAAATTCCCAAAGATGGCAAGAGAGAAATGATAAACCTATATTCTATCCAATTATACAGCTATAACTTCCTACTCCTTTAATCCTACTCCTGGGATCCTTCTCTAGGTAGTATATGGCTCTCAAGCCTCTTGATAAACAGTGAAGAGAGATGTTGATCTTAAGTTGGTCTGCTCTTAAGCATGTTGTCTTTATCAATTCTCTCTTTTATCTCTTCTTCTATATTCTATATTCTATATTCTTTTTTCTACTTCTTTTATATCTTACTAGTCTGTCAGTGACTGACACTTAACCCTAAGTTGAGGTAACTTAGGATCAGAGTATTTCAGGGTTAGAAGAGAACTCAATGGAGTTCTCAATCAATTGTACTACACTATATATGCAAGTTGTGCTATTTGTCCACATTTATTCTACAAGTATTCTTGGTTTAATTCTAGTCAATGTCATTTTACCTAGTCATGGTTGAGATAACTCATAATATTAGTGTTCTTCTATGAACAACTTTATGTGGTCTTTTTAAGATATACTTCACCTCTAAATAGTATTCAGTAGCATTAGATTATAGATTGTATATGTATCTAACAATGAACTTAAGATTGATTTTTACTACAATTTGAGAAATAAAGAAATAAGTCAGAATATCAGATTGTTAAAGAAAGGGAGCATAGCAGACTGACTTTAATACAAACTTGATAACATAGTCTTACAGAAAGGAGACTAACTTTAACCTCACAGACTATTGAAGAAAGGGAGCATAGTAACCTGACAGATTACACTATTTGCTATTCCATGGACTGTTATAGGAAGAGAGCATAGTGGACTGATTTCAACACAACCTTAATAATATAGAATTAGTAGAAGGATCAAGCTGGGCCAAAGACCTAGAAGATAACCTTGTAATAATAGTAGAGCTTAGACATACCTGTTTGTATAGATTAAATAATCCTTGAGGATCCACTAGGCCCATGGGTCTATGTGATTATGTTATCACAAGCTAAACTAGAAATAGTCATTTAATTTACTTATGTAATCCCACAAAAATGCAGTTATTGGACCTTAGCTAGACTGTTTACATATACTGCATAATAAATTGCTAAATTAAAAATATTGGTATACTAGAATCTTGGCCTCAAACCTAAGAAATTAGCTCCAATACCAACTGTAATATCAAGTATAGTATTGTTCATAATATTTTGTTTATTTATTTTTTATATTCAACAATTTATTACATGGGGCACAAAGACAGACCATGACAAGTACATGGTATCTACTTAAATAAGAGGAAAGAAAGAAAAAGGAAGACAGTAAATAAAAGAAAAGAGAAAATGAGTAAGAAATAAGATGACAAATGCTGTGCTTTTACTCCAAGGAGTCATGCCATGACAGGACCTTGTCAAAGTTGAATACACTAGGATTGTCTGCAAGGAAGTGGACAAAGCTATTAATGATGATGTTGTACAGTCTCATGAAGGGGTCATGCAGATTGCATTCCATGACAATGTGTTTGCAGGTTTGAACCTCAGCTTTGCCACATGGGCAACTAGTAGGAAAGTGGGGGAAAAATCTCTGCCTATGTCAGCAGCTAAGCTCCAATGACTGGAATAAAGCCAACTGTCTCTTTGTTTAGCATTTGACAAAGAGAACTTGATAGGGTTCCCATTAGATTTACTATACTATATATACAATTACTGTTGTGGCTATGCATCTTGTCTCCCACAGTCCTTATGTCCACTAGCTGACCTTTGCTGTGACCATAACCTGTGACTCTGTGCATGATGTGACCATTTCTGTGACTATTGTCACACCTTTTGTGACTTTGTGACTTGTCACATAATACTTTCCCACACTCCACCTTAGTAATAAGAGAAAAGAAAAGAAAAGAAAAAGAAATATTAAATAATGACTTAGCCATTTTGCCAAGTCATAACAGCTTATACTCTCCAATGGGGGCATGACCAGTGGTTATGCGAGTGAATTGAGCACACAATGAGTTTGTGAAGCCTATGAAAGGAAGCTATGATCTCTCTTTAGCATATGTTGGTTTAATGACTTATTATTTTTTGACTTTGAAGTTCAAGAAGCATTGGCCTTTTTTGAGGCTATTTGCAAAAGACTCTTGCTATTTATGAAGGATGTTATCACATTCTTTCTTTCTACTAAATAAGTGCAACTCTTTGCTAGGGAATAAAGGGGCACATTTGCTTGCTTTGACTTGATCATTGACAAGCTGATGTCTAGGCCATTTGGCTTTGCTAGGGCAGTACCAAAAGTGAATTTTATTTCTGCCATCCTTCCTTAGGTATATTTCAATTGCAGAGGTGATTAGGATGAAGATGTTCTGAAGAGGATCAACTTTAGATTCAAGGATTTTTTTTGCTGCTGCAATGGAATCTGTAATAACAATGATATCATAAATGTTGTCTCTTTCTATAGCAGGTATTAGACCTATATGAATAGCTATAAGTTCAGCTTCTATTGATGTTACATTTATGGAGTAGACTTGTAGGCATTAGATGACAGAGTTGTCGAACCAAATATGGGCAGCTGCTGTAGCAATGTGGGATTTCCTAACACCTCTATTTGCAATGATAGCAATGTTGTAGGGCAATGTTTGAGATGCTTTGAAGACACAGTCAAGATTTTGTAGGTAATAATATAGGTCCTTGTTGGATGAAGAAGAAGAGTAAAAACTAATCCTACTAGAGAAATGATTGACTACCCTTGACCTAGGAGAGAAAAGAGGATAGAGGGGGTTGAAATAGTTCCTAATGCCATTAAGGCATTTGTTGGTATCTTTGATAGGGCTCTTGAGATTAGCCTGCTATTTAGTAGTGAGTTTGGAAGTAGCTGCCCTGTGGGGCAGTTGTCCCTTGGTGTGTTGTGAATCTAGTAGCAAATTAATAGCATGGGAGGGAGATATAGAGGCATATCATAGATGATGTCTGCCATTAAGCTTGCAAAGGTGTATTGTGATTAAAATGAGATCTGCTATGGCTTCAATGCCTTCAGATGGGGATGTTCAAAAAGCACCTGTAATCTAGAGAGCTGCTCTTTGTTGCATTTTCTTTAGCTCAGATATATTTTTGACAAGAGGGGCACCTTTAAAGAACTATAGCTGGAATCCATATAGGGTAATAGGCAAGATGCATGTTCTGTATAGGAGGTGTTTTTGAATAGGGAGAAGTCCATGCAATGAATTCCCTAGTATCTTCATGGCATTAAGGGTAGAGAGGCATTTGGTAGCATAGAAATATGTATAGAAATGAAAATTGAGCTTGCAGTTGAAGTAAAAGCCCAAGTAATACAGGATAGGTTTAGGGGAAATAACGGGGTTCCCTACAGAAGAAAGATCAATAGAAGAGTTAGGAGGATGTTGAGCTCTTGTGAAATGGAAAAGTTCAGTTTTGCTGTGTTCTATGATAAGGCCTGTGTCAAGGAGAAGTTTAGATATGATGTTATAACTACAGAGTAAAAAGGCAGAAGACATGAAATAACTCTTCTCTTGGGAAATTAAAAGATCATCATCAACAAAAGACAGAATATTGGTTAGAATGTTTTCTTTTAGGTTTTTTATTCTTTTTTTAAATGTTTTAATAATAGGCAAAAGATAGATGGCAGAAAGGATAGAGGAAAGAGCTAATCCTTGGCCTACTCCTACATTGGTATCAAACAAAGGTGATAAGAAGTTATTCCACAGGTAGAAAGTAGACTGGTCTGAATAATAGCTACTGAAAAAGTTCCTAATGTTAGTGTTAAGTTCTGCTTTTTTAGGCAAATAGGTAGGAAATAATGATTGAGAGAATGAAAGAATTGCACAATATCAAAAGCAATGACACTAGTATGACATTGCTTAAGCTAACCAGCTTAAATGAAGTGAGTGAGGTAGATGCCAGTGTTGGTTGTAGACTATTGTCTAATGCCCCCAAGCTAGTTAGGATCTAGGAACCCATTAGCTACTATATGGAATTGAAACCAATTGCTAATGGCCTTCTCAATGAGTTTGCCTATAGTATTTAGTAGGACGATAGGGCAAAAAGATTTAGGGATGTTATAAGATTCTTTATTAGGTTTAGAGATGATAACAGTATCATGACTTGGCAAAATGGCTAAGTCATTATTTATATTTCTTTTTTTTTCTTTTTTTTTCTTTTCTTATTGGACTTACAACTACAAGATGGAGCACAAGAAAGTATCACATGACTTTGTCACAATGTCACAATGGTGTGATGGATGGTCACATCACATGTCACAGTCACAGTGTGTCACATGACTAGAGTAACATGAGGACCATGGGAGAGTAAGTGCATAGCCATAGTAGTAAAATATATAAGTAGTAGAGAATTAAGCGAGAACTCTATTGAGTTCTCTTTGTCAAACTCTGAACAAAGAGACAGTTGGCTTAATTCTGGTCATCAGACTTTAGATGCTGACACTTAACAGATATCAAGTCTCAAGAGACATTTAATACTGGAAGGAGTTCAAAATGAATGTTTGCTTAGCCAAGAGAAAATTCTTTGATGAGAAAATATATGAAATTGCATCATCAAACAAGAGGCTCTAGGACCTTATGAATTGGATCAGAAAAAAGTTTTTACCAGCCATTGAAGCCATTTCATATGAGAATCGCCCTTGCAACACCCTACCAGACCTATAGCATACTCTCCATAATTTCTATAACTCAGCTGAAGATAGATCCATCAACACATATTTCCTCAATAAGATCCCTCAAGCAAGTACCATTGATTGGCCCACATTTTCCAAGCAAGAATTTAGAGAGGCAATAGCTAAGTGCTTATTGTCCTCATCTCCTGGTTCCAACTATATCTCCTAGTGTCAGGAACGACTCCAAGAGGGAAATTTACTCTAGGGGGGGGCTTGGCCTCAATAGCTAGTTGTGCCCACCTCTACACTTGCCCCTTCTGGATTTCAGTAAGATTATATTTGAGAGGAAGAAGTAGTGACAAGCAGAATAGAGTTTCCCAAGGGAAAACAAAACTAAGGTAAATTACAATAAATTGGATTATAAAATAATCCGGGGTGGCTGATAGTCAGGTGACTAAGCCATGCATGTGCAGTGTGCATCATGGTGTCACCATCATGACACCTAGAGATATCTCAAGCATCTCATATCTAATGATACTTGTTTGGAAAAACTACTAAATATAGCTAATGCTTGCATCAACTTAGGGTACTAGCCTTTTCACTTCAAGGTTGCTAACTCTGTTTGTCAGTGTCTAAAGTCTGATGACCAGAATTAAGCCAACTGTCTCTTTGTTCAGAGTTTAACAAAGAGAACTTGATAGAGTTCTTGCTCAATTCTTTACTACTTATATATTTTACTACTATGGCTATGCGCTTGCTCTCCCATGGTCCTCATGTTACTCTAGTCATGTGACACACTGTGACTGTGACATGTGATGTGACCATCCATCACACCATTGTGACATTGTGACAAAGTCATG
>Ga0157364_1003112_pt1 | contig 15965 bp, 6 predicted proteins | sample AttsexASBM2_FD_111476 | JGI IMG/M metagenome (GOLD analysis project Ga0157364, IMG submission 111476) | Fungus gardens microbial communities from leaf cutter ant in Ribeirão Preto, State of São Paulo, Brazil - Atta sexdens ASBM2 | ecosystem: Host-associated > Fungi > Mycelium > Unclassified ...
CCCCCCCCTCCCCAATATCTCACGGTAATGTTGGAGTCAATATACGCGATGCATCGTGAAAATGTCGAATCGCGAGAACCGATGTAGACATCGAGCGAGAGCGCCCCAAGCACTTTTTGCATGTCCTACTGTCAGCATCAGGAAATTCAATTCGCGAAATTCATCCGTCGCGCGAGACGAAGTCGGGGTCGAACGGAAATTCTTACAATTCTCCCGCTGGCAGGAGGGGGGGGGGGGGGGAGAAGGGGGCGCCAAAGCGACGGATTTGAAAAATCTGTTTTCGTCAACGTGCAGGTGACGCCAGGGCTCCATTCTCCCGGCCTCGGAAGACATCCTTTCTCGAGTCGAGTGAAAAATCGCCATAGGAAAATCCTCAGGGGATCACCCAGACGTCCGGGAGTTCTTGCAACGACGACGACGACGACGACGACATGAATCCGTAATATTTACGACGTCAGCACTCTTGCCGTGAATGTATGAATGTATTCGTCAATGGCGTATTTACGTTGTAATCAAGTGACGGTATCACGAAGATATCAACGAGTGGATCGAATTCTTTTGTCCTACTGAATTATCCGTTAACTATAGGAAATGCACAAAAAGAAATGGTTCTCTCGCTTACTTCTGACTTGTACAGAATACATTATTGCCGATAATCTAATATAAATATAATTGATTAAAAAAATAAAAATATATTTGATTTATAATCCTCTCAACATTTTCGCTGCTCCTCATTCATTAAGTGTTATATATTGAAATTAAATTTAATTATATATTTAATTATATATTATATTGATTTTTATGCTTTTGAAAGAGGCATGGCGACAAATTTGGGAGAAGATAAATATCTTCCGGGGAAGTGAAATTTGAGAAAGAGATCCTTGGGAAAAGAAATTCAAGAGCTATTTCTCAGTAATTAGAGCAAATAATAAATAAACGATGTCATTTATTGAATGAAATACTTATATAATAAGATATTCATTATATTTAATAATTACATATATCTTAATATAAATTATTTCTGTCGTCTTTATTTTATTGCTTTACATACAACATTGTCATATAAAAATATAATAAAAATATAATTAACGTTTGGCACTGTTTTCAATATTCTTTTATTAATACATAAACGCATCAACAAATGTTTCTTATTAATATCTTTAATTTTACTCTTTGTTGGGATTTATCTTTTCAATTTTATCTTGTTAATTTTGCTTACGACTTATCAAAGTGCGCTTATTCGACGAATATGATATTGGCATCGTATTAGTCCTTATCTTTTTTCGTGACTCACCCATTTTTCTCTCATCCCATCATCTCGTACAATTTTCCCGAATTTACGATTCGCGCATGCACTCACCGTGGAAGTTTTTTCTTTTTTTTTCGAACCACTTTTAATCACTCCACACCAATCTCTGATATTCGATATGACTTTCGCACATAAGCAAATATTTGATCAGGTCTGGTCGGCGAATCTTGCCTATCTGTGGAGTAATTTTCGCGTATTATATCATCCCGCGGTTTGGAAATCGGAAATCCTTTCGCGCGGATCAACTTCGAATCGACTTTCAATGATTAGGCTTGTGCTAACAGTCGTTTTGCAAAGGGCGGTTAGCCGCTGCGCCGCGGGCTTTCTCGAGTAGGTAAGCTCGAAAACGCGCGAGAGCGCGATAATTATTTCAGTCTCTTTCATCGGCGAGCACTCTCGGTAATGAGAGACGTTTTCCCAGCAGGCGCGGCTGTGCATACGTCGTCCTCGCTTCGTCTCGCACGTTTCGGACGTCAGCATATTTTAATCCAAGCCGGATCAACGTGATGGCACAAATTGTCCCATTATTATCGGTTTTCGATATTACATTATGAATTTCAACACATTTGACACGTTAGCAATTCGTTATAATCTCCTTCATATTTTTCTCATAAATTTCCGGAATTACTCAAAACGTTTTAAATTCTTATGCGTCATTAGTTAAGCAAAAAATTAAAGAAAAAAAATATTTTGACGCGATTGTGTAAAAGCGAGAGAATTTACTGAATTGATTTTAGAATATGTTTGAGCTTAAATTATTATATGCTTATTACTTATATCCGCGATTTTAATTCGGAGCAGCGCATGTTTCGTGAGACGAATATTCGTGAAATATAATGCCTTGATCGTACCTTGATCGTAACCGGCCTTTTCATGATCGCCTTCCCTTTCTTTCCCTCCCCCTCATATACATGCGATCTTTTTTCTGGTTTCTCGACCGCGCGCACAGCTACCCCCCTGCTCTTTTACATCCGCGTTCTCTTCTCGATGGCGGCGGCTCGAAAACAGGTTTTGTCACTTCGTGCAAACGTTGCGTCCGTCGCGCAGGGGAATGAGATACGTAAGCGCCTTGCAGATTAAACGACACGTTAAGCGCGATAGACACAAATGGATGTAGTCATGACTCTCCTGTTTACGTGTACATATATACCCCATAGTTGTGTGACGTATAATAAGGCGCGAGAAGACCATCGCCGCGATATTTCTCTCTGCGCGATGTCTCCTCGTAGGACTTCGTAAATCTGAGCGTTGTGATATGTCGTGTGTTAACTGATCCAAAGCGTAGGAGGTTATTCGCTAGATCGCAACGGGATATTTGTTATGCGCCGCATACGTATGGTACGAAAACATCCCGGTTATAATGCTACTATCTCCGTTGCAGCACGTCGCTCTTTGTGCGGAGAGGTAATAAATTACACAGACCGTTAAATGGAATACCAGTTGTTAAATGGAATACGTTGTCATAACATAAAATTTTATACGTTCCCTTTTATGAGGTTGTAATAAATATTATAATAATGCAACCTAATTCTATGCACGTGAAACTGTATTATAAAAATTATTATAATTTTTATTATTATTATATTAGTTAAGGATAATGTAAAGTCATAAATTAAGAATCGAAATGTTCGAAGCAGCTACCGCATTGCTATGTTGGATATTTCCCTTGTAAAACTTTCATCAACATTAGCTTTTATATGCCATTTACCTTGGTGCCCTAATCTCCATTTTTATTACTTTATGCATTTCTCTCGCGAAAGCTCTTAAAACACTCCGCGGCATTTCAGTATAACATAACAAATGTACCTTTCCCTTTATCCTATTTCACTTTGATAAAAACGACGTATAAAGCAAATCATATTATTTTTAACTGCGCTTCTAGCACAAACATCGTTATAGCGGTAAAGTACACTTATTTAAAGACAATATTCACGCGTGTACACAGCGTAAACCTAAATGGCGCGCACTCGGAACTAACGGAAGGTTGGAGAATCCTTAAAGTAAATGCGCTCGCGGGGTCGAGAACTTACGGGCTTGTTGTTAGTAACTTGAGAGTCGGTTGTTGTTTCTCGCGGTTTCGCTGCTGCGCCTACGACGAGCAAGCATCCGGGCGGGATGCTGCGGGATTCTGCGGGATGCTGCGGGATGTTACTGTGAAAACTTATGGACCGCGCTAAGAGAATTCGACGTTAATAATCGTTGGGGAGCGACCATTTCCCGTGCTTGCCGCATAATTGCTGCCGCTGCAATCATTGTAACGCGGCAATACAAACGGTGGTGCTAGCGGACGTGTCCGCGCGGGACGAGGGAAATGCATATATGTGCACTTGTGCAGTCACAGCGGAGCACATAAACGTGGCATTACAGCTTCGGGCCGGTCGTTGTGCTACTACGTTCCAGGGGCACGAATTATGGGAGACATTTGCGCGGTAGTTATCGTTTTCGGGTTATTAAACCATTTATCTAACGCACAGAGAGCTCCTTTAAATTCTCGGCCAATGGTAGTGCCGCGCGCAGCAGCAGCGGTCTCGTCTCTGACTCTCGTCTCTCATCATCATCGTTCAGTTGAAGATTACTTCTATTTATATTGCTATCGAGCGCGTTTCACTGCACATTTTGCTTCCTCCGATACCATTCTGAAGATATTGGTTATACAATTCGAAGTAAACGTTGGGACAGACGAAAGATTCATAACGCATGAATAACGCTTGTATGTATCTACTCTTGAATAAAATCATGCATCGAGTCGATGATCGGTAGTGACTTATAAATATAGTTGTTTCGTTTCGACAATTCCGTCAATTTAAATATATTTGCGTAAAAAATGTCTCGAAATGTTAACAGATTGTCAATGTAAAACGGAATAGTTTTGAGTGCCTTTAGGTGATCTATAATTCATGATCTAAAATTCAGAGTAGAATCTTATGTATAATAAAATAGTGAGAATTAAAGCAAATGAGAGTATAATGCAGTTGTTGTAGCATGGTTAAATAATACTGTTAGTCAGTGCAGTATTTAATTGAATATATTTCTATACGAACGTTTCGACTTTTTTTTTTGAGTCATCATTAGCATTACAACAATTCTTCAGAAATAAAGAACATCCCTCATGCATCAGAGGCAGCCACTATAAGATTGGATGATCCCAAGTGAGATGCATGAATATTTAATACAATTTTTTCATTAGTTGATGAGAGATATGATTACAAAAATAAGTAAATTATAAATTATAAAAATCTCATTCATGAATTCGTGCAAACAAACATTGTAATAGATATAAATCATTTGTCAGAATAAAAGAAAATACATGTTAATTGAAGCACGATAAAATTGAGATCGACCAATCTCTTATCAAAAAAGAGTCGAAAGAGTTCGTATAGAAATATATTTGATTAAATATTGCACTGAATAATAGTATTATTTAATCAATACAACAACTGCGTTATACATTTGCTATAATTCTCATTATTTTATTATTTCGAAAGTCATAAAGAAACTATAACATTTCCGTTACTAATTTTTCCTATGTATAATTTTGTCGCGTAACAGAAAACATTTGAAGAAATAGTAGTCACGCATACAAAATATGTATCAGGATATTATATATTTACACTTAGAACATGTGACACAAAATTATAAACAGAATTTTATTTTGAATTTGATCGCGAATTATAAATCATTTAAAATGAGCTTTAAAGAATGATTATAAAATTTATTTTTATGTTATCATAAACGAGAATTTTTTTATGAATTAATATCTTGATATTATTTTGTATTTTGAGTAATTTAAGAAAAAAAAAATTACGCTTTAAATATGATTACAATAGATAACTAATGATATTAACTTGCAGTTACAATAAATAACTTTGTAATATTAATACCGCCATTACAATAAAGTTTGATATTTACCTAACATATAATATATACTCAGCACGTGTCCGCCACAAATATCCATTAACACTCTCCGTGGAGGAGCCGCATTCAAGGTATCGAAGATTGGTGTGTCGACCCATTAAAGTATTTGCTGTCGCTGCAAGCGAAGTGACATTTGAAAAACGGAATTTCCGCGATTTTTATGACTTCCACTCTCTTGGCAACCTCCCGAATATATTTCCAAATAAAGCTTTCACTCTTCGAGTTTTGCTGCCTGCTGCCGAGGAATAACAATAAAAGCAACGCAATTCTACGACGCGCGGCACATGAGAACACGGTCGCGTCGCGGCTGTTCTTGTATTTTTTCCGCGATAAATCCATCAGCGTCGCGGCACGATGCGCCTCTCGCACGATGTGTATATGGACCGTTTCCCGAAGCTGCGGACGAACGATATATTAAGAAAGGGTATCTACGGGGCGCGAGAGTGGGTTGCAAGGTCGAAACTTTCTGCGCGTTAATCTCGCATACGTTACCCTGGCTGGCGTTTCTTGTCGCTTCAGCTGATGCTGCGCACCCCTGACTCAGCTGAGAATATTTGACGTTAATGATTATAAAGTAACCGGCACCCTCCGGCACTCATCGGCTAATTGCTCCGTTTTAAATGCTTCGCGGCCCGCAATGCCCGTCGCATGGTCGGCGCGTCGCGCCGCAACGAAGTGCTCGGGCAAGATTTACGAGTAGAAACCGAACCGACACGGCGTGCCGAGACGGCGAGATTACTACTTTTTATCTTGTAATCTTATTATCTTATAATCTTTGACCGCGTTATTTTTATTTTGAGCTTTAGTGTCGGTCTTGTGAAGAATGATTGTCATGAAAGCCGTGACTTTAACTACACTGTTAAATCCATGTCAAATTATATCCAGTTTGAGTTTCTTATCATTCTTACAGATCGTCACTTCTTCTATGCCATTAATTTGATTAAAGGAGTTAAATAATTTAACTTAATTTAAGAAAATATATTAAATTTGACTCAATTGGTTAGTTTATTATATATATATATAATATATATAATACGTTAATATGGATGATGATACTTAGAAACTAACACAGAAATGAATTAATTTATATTTTATAACACATCAAAATTAAGAATTACAAAATGTTATTTAACTTAAGGAATATTGAGTTACCAATCCTTTCCTATTTAACAGTATATGTTTAATAGAAAAAAGTTGAGAAGATGGAGTCATCAAATTATTAACTTATTGTGCTTCAAAATTGTGTTTCAAGTCCGAATTTACAGTCTATAGAACTAACAATTGTATTCATATTATATTCATATAGGTATAACTATTACTAAGCAAGACCTGCTTTGATCGACATTTTTATCTTTTATTTGTATTTAGTTTATTGTGTTCCAGTAGAATTACACGAAGATACGCACAAAACATGTGAATTACTAATTTACTAATTTAATTAATTTAATTTATTGTATTTCATAATTGTTTCAAAGCCGACAAATCAAATCAACAGCAGTCTATAGAAACAAACAATTTAACAATGGAATTGACAATTGTAGTTGTATATTCACATATGAATATTATTGAGCACTAGAATATTATTAGGACCCGTTTTGTCTGAAAATGGCATTCTTCTCTTTTATTTATGTTCAATTTATTGTGTATCAACAGAATTGCAGAGATATATACAAAACGTGAATACACATTGGTGAGGCAGTGCTCTGCTGCTGTAAAGTTTACTAGAATGAAATCGGATCAGTAATTGACATTACAATGAGATAACAATTACGCATAACTGAAGTATAATATACTTTATACTTTATGCACTTAAACTTATATATTAATGATTTTGCAACGCAAAAACTATATGTAGGTTTCGGATATAAAATATCACACAAGAACCACATGTAGGTTGAATACGAAACAATACGGAAAACAGAATGGCTGCAATGTCCGATACAAAATTAGCAAAAGAAACAAGAGCACGCCAGCACTCCGTGGACAACACAAATCCAGCGTGCACGTATAAAATAACATAATAAATAACGGAAAAATCATGACGACCTCACAGTTACCGTTTAGTACCGTATATGTTCCATGGCTATATCGCGCTGGCGTTAAAAATGACCGGTAATCTTTTCAGGTTTCTTCTTTTGGAAAAAGAGAAAAAGAGAAAAGAGGGATGTTATTACAGCAATGATATTTTCCTGTTGTGTAAACGGGTTTTTACTTAAGATGGCTGCGAACGGTGCATTGACTTTACAAATATTTACTGAGTCGATACGAATATATCGCATTGCGCGAATACGGTAGTGACAATAATGCCATACGATATAGTGAGATTTGTCAATGTAAGTGCATCACATTTGCGCGTCCAATATTCGACAGGTTTTTAGAAACATATCTGGCTCGTGCGAAAATTTATCCGAAGAAAATGCGAAGGAGAAATTCATCCGAGAATCATAAATATACTTATATCGTGAAAATATGTATAATGTTTTAATTTAGAATCGAGCTTTTTGTTTTTTAGATAGAATGGTATCATTAATATTTAAATTGATGCATGTCTATTAAGCTCGTATTATGCCACATGTGCGCAATAAATTAAATAACACGATTACATAGTTGATATCAAAATAATTATGAAAAATAAAGAAAAAATAAAGGCGTTTCATTGCATTCTGTCTGCAATGCTACACAGTGCTGGAATTAAACGAGACGTTAAAAAGGTCCGAATATTTATAAAGCGTGTCGGTTTTTTATGCGTGTGTTCCTATTCGAATTGCTTTGTGTACATTTTTTTTTTACTCCGACCTGAGTGTGGTCTTCGGCTTCGCGTTAGGAATTCGCCAAGCCTTTTAGCAGGCAAATTATTTAAAGATAAAAGCAAGTCTGGAGCATTCCGCAAAAATATTTTTTTATTCTTTGTGATACTCTTTGTGACAATTACAATACGTCGTATATCCATTCTGGCAGGAGATATACAGAGTATAATTAATATACAGAGTATAATTAACAGAATGTAATTAACTAACATTAAGCAGTATTATTAATATTTTATTCGGTTCTATTTAATCTAAAATATAATTAATTTTCTTCTGATATTTCATAAACTTTTTTCTATTTAATAACTTTGTTAGTTAATGTAAGATCTTTTTTCTAAAAGACACTGTTTTATTTTGTATTTTTCGGTTTTTTTTTAATTATATTGATTCAAACGATATGATCATATAATAAATTTAAACAAACCAGTGGGATTAATGTTATATATTACTTATAATATATTTCATCAATACTCAAACTTCTTTTTCAAAGTCCTCTTAAATGGTAATTCATGAATAATAAAAGTTGATTAAGATCGTTGTTATTGTACGTGACCATCTATTGCTTCTTATTAAGACTACCTTTCTTTATACGATCTCAACAAGCATTGCGATTACATCTTGGTTCAATTGATTTAATTAATTATTGTTCGTTATTATGCCTGTGTACTTCGTTCAATGTATATATATATATATATAAAATCTACAATTCATATATTTTTATCTTCTTTTCATATACTTTTCATATACTTTTATCTTTATGTTATCATATATATATATATATATATATATATATATATATATACGAATACATTACTTGTTAATAAATGTGCCATAATATGCACAGTGTTTATTTTTGATGTATACATAGCGATTATTAAATTTGTTAGACGCTGGAGATATCCGCTTTGTCATAAAGAAAACTCACATTTATCTAAACGTATATATTCGCAATTAAATAGTCTACGCGTATTTACGCAGGCAAGATTCCATTCTCTCCAATTATCTGCGTCATAATGAAACGCGCTATTATACACTTAAATTCGCGATAACTCTTCCAATGTTTAATTTGCCGTCTGGACAAAATAAAAGAGCTTATTTATCTTCACGAACGCTCTTATCCGGTTTCGCGTTCACTTCACTTTATTTTTGCATCAATATATTTCTGTGAAAAATCTGTCTGTATTTTTTTAAACAACTTTGTATGATTATCAGTCGATCCTACCGGTTTTCGATCGGTAAAAAATAATGATACACACTCAATCAATAAGCAAACTCGTAAAACGGATCTTACTGATCAACTAGCGATATTACATTTAATATTCGTATATTTCCTATATATTTATTCCTCATATATTTTCTATTAATTTTAGATATTTATAAAGTTAGTTATTTTACAAGATACTTCTTACTCTTTATTCGATGTGGCTTTTTAGTCGATTTATATACGCCCATCTCGATTACTCTGTAATTTGGTCAAATTTTTTCATTTTGATTTATGCAAACGGTATAATAATATTATATATATTTCTCTTAATGTCTTGGGATTGTCGATGTCAAAATATGTTCTAGAATTCTCGATAAACATTTCATGTAACCCTTTGGTAAACGAAAGGGTGATATTATATATGAGCGTTTTGTCGAGCTCGTAAGTTTAATAACGTTAAAAGATATACACGAAAGAATTCGAAAGAATTTTTTCAAGTCGCTCTATTAATCTCTTTTCTCATGGGCTATTTATCCTAGCAGGGTTACTGCTATTTGGAACCCTCGGTGCTAATATTTCTTTGCGCGAGGCACGAATGAAAGAGCCGGGTGCGACGAACCGAACTGGTCTAGATCTCAGCATTAACGACACGGAGGTACTTACACGTCCATCTTCCGCGAGAGAGACGTTTCTACTCGATGTGTTTAATCTCTTCCTCTCTTTCATCATTGTATAGAGTAGAGTATAATTCCATTTAGATCGCTGTCTGTTTTTCGGAGATGGTCTAAGAACCAGTTTCGTAAACGCTCTAGCGTAAACGTGACTACAGACTCCATTGCTTCCTTTTGAGGCCGAATATTCTTCCAAAACGAATAATTAGTTTTACCATTTTGTTGTTGCCCTTAATTTAAATGATGCCCGAAAACTATATTTACGTGAACACGTTTAAATATTTTAATTGATAGAATCATAGTTGAAGTATTATATAATACTACAATAATACTACATAATACTAATATTATGATTATTTACTTAAAAATTTTTAATTATTATGATAAGTCGAGAATCTTTATATTTATTTAGACGTCTTATGTCACGAAATTTACAATTTATTTCTTTGGTTTACGCATTTAATGTCTTACACTCTTAATTAATTTAAAACATTTTTTTACATGTATTATGTTTTTATTAATCGCAATTAATGAAGAAAGTAATAAGAAAAGATTTTTCTCTAATTTTAAATTATAATACAAAAAAAATATGAATTTATGAGTTTTTTAATTAACTTAATTAAATCTTTTTCATGTACATACAATTTGCTCACAAGTTACATAATTAAATTAATAATTGTGATGCATTGCTTTTAAGTACTTTTTTATGTTTTTTTTTATATTTTATTTATAATTAATTCAATATTATCACAATAATTATCTTTGTGGATAATTATATGTTGCGCGATATAATATTTTATTAATATTATTTATTTCACTTAAAACAGTTGTACTATAAAAAAATTATATAACATATTATAGGACTGTATATATGTGTAATAATACAAACTAATAGAAATAAAAGCCTTAAATGGTTTAGCTGGATCTTAAATGCTTGTATAATTCTTGTGTGAATTTATATACTACGTATGTAGTTCCCAGAAACGCGCCAAAATGATTTTTCGGTCTTGAAAACGCTAATTCTATTAAACTATCGTAGTAATATCACGAGTTAAATTGACTAGCAATTTAACAAATTTTTAATGCTTATTCGCATCTTCGAAACGATCTTAATAATATTGAATAACATATTAAAATATGTATAATTAATTCTTATTGCAAAAAATATTACCTCGGCCGGGAGTCAAACCCGGATCTCTTGCATTCCGTACGAGCGTCCTAAACTTTTAGAATAAAAAAATTATTGCGCAGTGGAATTTACCTGCTTTTCTCTTGACTCTTTTTCACGATGCTCTTTGCCTAATTTAAATATATCTGCCTACGCACTTTCTATGGTGATCCACAATCTGGTGTAAGCTAGGTCGGCTGAAGGCCTCTATAATCATAGTGAAATAAGCCCGCGCAGCTGGCTCGCTATTGTCCTGTATTACGTAAACTTCACTACTCTCCACCTGCATTATGCACCGACTTGCGAACTCGCGCGCTGCAATTCGTGGACTCATTGCCAGAAGCTCGTGCCCGACATTCACAAAAATGAAAACCCTTTCAGAAGTCTTTTGAAGAGTCCTACAATGAACCGTGGAAGGAGATTGCCGCGTTTACCTATTTTAGCAGGGTGTGTTTCAAAATGAAAAACAGTATTCTGCGCAAGCATTCTTTCGTCTGTTTTTTTTATCTTCTTTTTATTCGCAATGAGTGCGCCTCCACTCACTCCTCCTACTTCTCTTCAGCTTGATACGCTGCATTCCGTAATTGCGTGCGAACGAAAGTCTCAAAGTCGATAATTAAACGCCACCGGTGAGACTCGCTTTCCTCTCCTCCTCGCGGAGAGGAGTCAAAGGCACATAACGTCCAGGATTTGCCGACTTCCTCGTCCTATTTGCGCAATAATTTCGCGCGTGTAGCTTTTCCGCTGGCTGCATAAATGTCACGCTCGGTGGGTATGTTACGCCTTGGCTCGAGAGTTGGCAAATTGGATTAAGCGGTGTATCCGGGGCTCAAGGAACTAATGGGTACTAGGGCCACCGGCTTCCGCTGACTATAAAGTTTGCTGGTTGGCTGGTTGGTTGGTTGGCGCCTACGCCGATGCCGGAGGTAACAGCAGGCGGTGGTGTGATTTTCGGCTGTAGGGACTAGCTCATGTCGCTTTAAACTGTCACGCGTTGACAGCGGTCTACCGCCGCAGCGGGGATATCTACCAAGTTTATTATCGCCGACGCAAATCCTGGTCGCGGCTTGAGAGCCACTGCGGTTCTTTTACGCGGATCAGAAATTCTCTCGCAGCTTTAGTGGCGGATCTAGCACGTGGAGGATAGAGCGAAACGGGAAAACAAGAGTGTATCTAATACTTTTCTCGAACGAAAATAATCCGAAGGAGAAAACTTTCATTGAAAAATAAGAGATAAAGTCAAGGTGAACATTTCAAAAGTCACTTATTGCTCAACAAGTTCTTCCGGAATTGCTTTCTTGTTTTCAACGTCTCAAGATACTTATTTCATTGAAATACAAATGCAAAAAATTTTTTTTCTTAATACGTATTATTTTACGTGAGTTTTGCATTTAGCGATTGAATATTAAGATGTTGTTTTAAGATACATAATATGGATACATCTAATTTACTATGTTTTTATGTGACATGCGAATATCTCGTGTAATAAATCTAGATTAGATGGTAATGTTTCAGATAAGGATTGTATCCTGTCGATTAAACTTCAGATTGTGTTGTTTGCGAGGAAATAGTTAGGTCAAATCATACGCGAAATACGGAGAATAGGAAACGCAATATACGCTCTGTCTCCGGAGCCCGTTATGGATTTCTGCGGCTGTTCGGCTTATCTTCTTTAACTTTATCGATTAGCGAACGATGTGAGAAATGGGTTAAGCAATGTATTAAGGGTTCTCGACAGCTCGGGATATGTACATGTAGACAATTGGATTTTCGCAAACATATCTCGAATATCGGTGGTAAATGTTACGTGTCTCACGGCAATACAACAGGATTGTCGTCGGTAAGAACTCTTTAATGGCGCATTAGAAGCACTCAGCGTTTCGCATACGCTCGTTTCGTAACCCCTTCGGAGACACAATTATTAAATTACGTTTAATGGTCGCTAATAGCTTGGATTAAAATCGTTCGGGATTGTTGGCAAGTTATTTATCCGGAGGGAGAAAAGGAGCTTAAAATACGAGTGACTACGTGCAATGAACAAGTTTCCGGAGAGAGAGCATCAGTTCGTCCAGTTTCTCAAAGTTTGGAAGCTCACCTGGCCGGTAATTCGCAAACTAAAGACTGGCTCCTGGAGACGGAGTTACGTCGAAATCATTCATTGGAAGACGACCGCTAGGTACGCGAGATGGAGGGAAGAGCGAAGAGTGACCGTTTGCTACGAATGAATAAAGTTTCCAAACAAATTTCGCCGGGCGAGAGGATGTCGTTTGCAGCTTGAGATTCGTGGTAAACTATCGCGAAGGAACGCGCTGTCGCTATCAAACTCGACTTAGCCCCCTTGGACGACAGAGAAAAAGAGACGGAATTGACGTTGGAAGAAGCGCCGTCGGGAGTTTGTGAGATGCGCGCGGAAAGGAACTGGCGAAAAACTTGGAGTCGTCGCTAAATGCCGTAACTATCCCGCTTAAAACGCGGCAAATGCTCTTCGTGACGGGCATTAGCCGTTCCGTTCTGTCTACGGGGACGACTAACGAAATTGGATTCCGCCCACAGAGCGGTGTTACAATGTCTCGTATGAATAAATTCATTCACTTTGGTCCCACCACCGTCTCTGCCCCTTACTCTCTATGATCTTCCCTTTATCCTTATGCCCTTTTAGCATTCATGCCGGAATGAGACTGTTCTCGATGCATTTATTGCGCCGCGCCGCACCGCGCCGTTTAAAGCGTAATTCGAAAAATGGAAAATACGCGGGTAGTCGCCTTTGATAATGCAATAGTTTGAATAATTGTTCCGGTAGTCGTTGCTCTCCGGGGTAAAAAGAAGAAGCGTCGTGCGTGAAATTTGCGCCGCAGGCGAATCGCGTTACGCACTCACGCAGATGTATAACGCGCCTCGTTTCGGTGAACATTCAACGTGATAGTCTCGTGCATTTAAAGCGATTTTTAAACGATCGCAATGTTAATATTATGTTAACGGAAGACTTACGTTAATAAAGACTATGGCTATGTAGATAGGGCTAGGTAGACATGAATATTAATTGTAAGATATGAATATGAAACGTTTTTTTTATCTTGAATCATAATAGAGTTCTAAAAGTTAACGAGATTTCGAGTAACAACTGCTAGTCTTTATCTTTCATTATATTTATTTATTTAATTGTTGAAAGATTTAAGATATAATCGAGATAAGATATAATATCAATCGAACGTTTTAGTAACGTGCGGCATCCGTAGATAAATAAATGTTATTATCTATTTGTCGTGTCACGTGATATATCTTACTATGTGTATGTGGTTTTAAATTAGCCGACATTTTTTGCCGTAACTTAATGAGCTCCGTTAATTAAGATGATGACTCTACAGTTGATAAGCACGTAACAACGAGTTTTTGCTAATTATCGCGTGTGCTATACCAGTGATTATCGCTTTTTATATTAGTCGGCACAGGCACAGGCATTAACTAGATAATTAATATGCAGGAATATATTAATATTATGTGTAAATAAAATTTTGTTATAAATCGGGCGTGAGATCTCGTAATATAATTCAATAAATTGTAGAGATATTCTGAATATATTGCCTCTCTAAAATTGCACAAGCCTCCTTAATTAATTCGACGCACGTTTCACCTAAGTAGCTACTATAAAAAATACCACCACTTTTGACGTCAAATGTTACATAATAATGGTTATAGTTTAAAAAGTTAAATCCCCCGTCGCGATGTAATTGCGCCGCTATCCGAGTTCCACGACTTTTGTCACGATATCCACATTCCGGGCAGGAAAAACGCGATTCGTGCCTGGCCGCAATCATTAAAGGAATTAACGTGCGCAAGAGATAACCGAGCTAAGGAGATTCACATTTCTAATTAGTCGTAGGAACGCGATATCTCCTTTTATATGCCGCCACTTGGGCTGGGAACAGCGCGGTAGGGCGTAGGGCATTTGCATGAGAGATGTTCGAGAAATCGGCTGGCGGCCAAAGTAGCGAGACTTTGGGGAGGAAACTGGCTTCCGGCGCAGAAGCAATATTCCGTCCCGATGTACTCGCAACGTATTCACGGTCCACACGAAAATTGGGTTAACATTTAATTCCAATAAAGGTTTCTCGTAATTCTCCCGCGGGAAGTAGATAATAGAATTACTTGATATTTTTTATCCGTTTTTCAGAAACCAATCAATACCTCTGGAAACCATACAATCTTTAATTATATTTACTTAGAATAAGAAATATCGATTTATGATAAAAATTTACATTTAAGCATATCATAGGATCGTAGGAGGGTAGTACTTTCTGAAAACTTTCTTCAATACAAAATTTTCTTGCGAAGTTTTTTATTTTCACTTAAATAAGAGTTATAGTCTGTTTTCAGTTTCCAGAAAGTAATATACACCTCTTATACGTACATATGTAGTAATAAGCGACTTTAGTCCTCCAATAATATAGATAGACGCAAGAAAAAAAATGTTTCTAAATCCTTAACGTTCTTCGCGCGTAAACGTGTTTCCTTGCAGCCGGTGGTCGTTTCAAGATTCTTATTAAAACTTTGCGGCGTGGCACTCGTAACTCGTGGTTATATGTTGTTCTGACCGCGAAGAGAATACGTACGCGTTATATAGCATAGAAAAGAAAATGCTGGACAACAATGCGACAAAAAAAGCAGAGCTTGAGCCTCGCTTAGAGAAACGTCATATTAGGAACACAGCGCGTTCGTGACGCGACACTAGGGAGGCAAGTGGTTCGCGACTAACGATGAGAACACTCCTCATCATTTACAAAAAGCACGACGACTTTTCTTTCTTTCTTTCTATTTTTTTTTTGTGCAGCAGCTTGAAAAGAGCAACGCCGGCAAAATTTTCATACAGAAGATACCATCAGAGGAAGGGGGG
>Ga0157364_1003113_pt1 | contig 15964 bp, 10 predicted proteins | sample AttsexASBM2_FD_111476 | JGI IMG/M metagenome (GOLD analysis project Ga0157364, IMG submission 111476) | Fungus gardens microbial communities from leaf cutter ant in Ribeirão Preto, State of São Paulo, Brazil - Atta sexdens ASBM2 | ecosystem: Host-associated > Fungi > Mycelium > Unclassified ...
ATGCAGCATTTTGCGCATTACAGAAGTGATGAGTATAGTTGTGGGCGTTTATAAGTATCCATAAGAAATGCAATAAAAAATTTTTCGAAATTGAAGTCATACATTTTCGAAGTTATTAGGCATGTCAGTTTTTTCATGTCTCTGATTTTATCGCACTACTTTGTATCTGCGTAATAATTATCTGTTGGATGATATGATGTAGATTATAAAGAAAAAAAGTATTACGGCTTGTACGGCTTGCGTACAATTTTGAATCCGTTTCCGGTGATGACGTATCTTGCGCCATCTAGAAAAGATACTGATTTAGAACAAGATGAGAAATTTCTATCGGCTTTCGCACATATTCAATTAATGCAACCAATTAATTCGTAATCAATTACTATAATTATAATAGGCATGTACAATGCAATTACATATTCGTTGATTATATATAATAATGAAAACATTTTCAGTTAGTTTACATAAGAATAAGTATCCTTACATCTGTTTACACAATATTTTCTTAAAGGTAGTTTCTTTAGTGGCATACTTTTGCTAATGTTTGTAAAACTTTTGGAAGCATTTCTAGAAAACATTTTTTCTCTTTTAATTTTGCCGACTTCCACAACATTCACGCGAATTGTTCCTTCACGTTTATGCCACTCATAAATCTGCGTTTTCTTCATTGCATCTCAACATACACTTTTTTTTTATAATGTCTTTAAAGAAGATTTGTGAAGCAAAAGTAAAATTTTATATTTGCACTATTCTAAATCGATATTTTCAAATGCAACGAATCAATAAAAAGTAGGAACAAATAAATAACTCCGCTTAATGATAACAATGTCTAAGATGATAAATAAAATTCTGAAGTAAAATCATGAATGCTGTGGATGCTGCTCTTGATAATAAAAAAATATTCCACGCGGTATTATTTATTTTAAAAAGTTATCAGAGAAATTTGTAGGTAACTTATATTACGTAGATAACATGTTAAATTATATATCATGGCTATACACATGATTCCCAGAAAAAATTTAGCTATCACCTATAGCAGGAATTTCTACAAAATATGTAAAGATTAAAGAATCAATTGTAGATATAAATAGACAGTTGTTCGGTCAGAGATTATTATTTATTTTAAATATAACAATAGAGAAAATATTTTAAGCCTAATTGTTTCCAAAAATGCAATAAGCTAAATCTTATCTTCTAATATAAGATACCACATGAAATGTACACAGTTATCTACAGTTATAATTATATCTTCAATACCTGAAATTTTTGTTGCTCATCAGAAATATTTTGTTGATTTTTTCATGCTTTATCAGAAGTTACCAATCATCGAGATGAATCATAAAGATCCATGCTAAAAAATTTCAAACTTGAATATTAAAAATGTTTTACTAATTTTATCAGAAAGATGCTCAGGAAGTGATTATGAGATCGGCATATATTGATTTTTTTGAAAAAAATTTAAATTTGTCGTTAAATAATAAATCAACATGTGAATGTATTTTTAGGGTATTAATATTTAGAATATTTTAACAATTTAGATACTTTAATAATTTAGATAAACTTTAATGAATAAACGTTAGAAGAAGAGAGAGATGACAATCTCTTAAGTTGTATCAGACTATTAATTTAGGATTGCAAATTGAAGATTAGAATTCGGTCAATTTTAATCATTTCATCTGGATTAATTATATTTTAATTTTCAATTCGCAATCCTCAATCTTCAATACATATACATTGAAAAAATGATGTTATATCAACAGCATCATTTTAATTGAAAATAAAATTTTGTTAATTCACACACAATAACACTATTAATGAAATAAAGTCTGTTTTTTATTCCTGCACTCTCTGAACTGATGCACACTATGTAATAAAATTTTATTTGTTTCATTAGTATTATTGTTATAAATCAACAATATTATTTTCAATTAAAATAATGCTGTTGATACAATATCATTTTTTCTGTACTCTTGATATTTTAGACTGCTTATATACTAAAAGTACCGAGTTAAAAGTTAGAAAGATAATTAACTTTTTTGATTATGATTTTTAATACTTTATCTTCGGACTCTGAAAGTCGACTTGAGATTCCAAGTATCTCCGATGTAGCATCGCTTTTTCCGATCGGAAATATACCAATTAAACTTTCCGATAGACTGTTGACGGAGTAATCGCGCGTATTCGATTCCGTTTCTACGCGTCCCATACAATATGCATCTTCATTCGGGACCAGTTTTTCTGCGTGCACGCGTACGAGAAATGCGCATTTAAAAAGCCACCTATCTGGATCTCGACTGGCGGAACGCATATTGCAGGTGCATGTCGGGGTACAAAAGAATCCTATCCATAATCGCGCGTTCTGCTCTTCGCTCGGTCCGTCGCATTCTCATGCCGCTAGGAGATCGCCGTCCTGTCTGTCGGATTTCTGCTAGAAGTTCTTCCGGGAAGGTCGATCGCGCAAAGCCGCAGGCGAATTTCCACGTAATCCGGCGGGATGGTCGAAGGTAGATGAAGGGCTCGCTCGCACGCTCTCGTTCGGAATTTAATGGCGTTTAAAGACCTCGATAGGCGAACCGTCGCCGTGCGAGATGCGCTTTTTTTTTATGTCTGCAAAAATCGTTTATTTACGAGGCCTTCTTAAATTGCGCCACTTATCCCGTGAGAGAGTGTTGAATTGTAGTAATGCCTTATTGCGCGTCGGAAATTTAAAAGTTTCATTTAAACGACGACGTTATGAGAAACCGCATGTTTTTCTGCAGCAGAAAATTATCAGAAAAATTGCTTCCTGCCACGATCATTCTCCTTGAAGGATTATTAATTCTCTATAATTTAAGCAGAATCAATGATATACAAAATGTACCAGAAGAGAGTTAATCATGTATATTATCATGCCACCTTTTTTTCGTTCGGTTACTGCTTCGAGTATGTTTTTCCGCCCTAGTTGCGACTATAATTATTACGTGTCAATTGACGAATATGTCTGTACTATTTGGATACAGGATACAGAATTCATACGTACAAATTCGACGCATGCCAACAATTAAAGTTTACAAATGATTGAGACTCGATAAAACTTTGTAATTTTAAATGCAGAAATGATATAGAGACAAAAAATGAAGTTAACAAAATAAAAATGATAGTTAATGATAGTAAAAAAAATTTTTTTTTAAATCTTATTTTTATAATAAAGCAAAAAATAAAGAGTTTTATTATTTTTTTGTTATGAACATATAAGTATATTCTTTTGAAAGAACTTTTTTTTTCCTTTTATTTTTCTTTTATGACATTTATCTTATCTTTTTGATCTTCTTACTGTAGGAGTATTACATTCTTATTCCACTTCCGAGTATCGTTTGAATAGAAGACAGTTCACTTTCTGTTAATCAGGAATTCGTTGAGGCAAGCGTTCTAGATAGTTCAGACGATTCTGTAGACCTTTGTATATCTTAACATCGTTGTATTACCTATACAATCCACTTAAGTTGAAAATGTTTTAGAATAAAATTGAAAATCTTATATCAAAATAAAGAAGATATCAATCCAACATCTGATTATTGATTGTTCACTAAATAATTGCGCCATTTATCATTGCTGACTCTCATTAGCCTTCTATTTATCTTTTTGTATTGTTGAAAATCGTATATAATTTACCTTATAAACTTATAATTTTCTTGCGCTGATATAGATTTGTTTTCAAATAGTTATATAATACAGATCATTTTCTTAATTCTTCAATTCAAAATTACCGATATTTTCTGTTAAGGAGGAATGTCATGAATGACGAACCCTATTTTTTATTATATTTATTATCTAGCGTAGTCTTATTATTTTTCCTAAAGTCATTTATTACACCGAGTAATAGTCTTTGTTGAAGTTAATTCGAGGAACGAATGGCGATTGTCGGAAGCGACGTGTTAGAGGAAAGGTCGCATCTCTCGTGGCATCGAGTGACAAACACGTAACACGCGAAACCTTCTTCAGCACTTCCTCTCAGGTACGTTCCTCAGACCCTTTCTCTCTCATTTGTCTCGTTTATCGTCCTTCTAACTCGCCCGCAATTCTTCTACATGTCTACAGCAGTTTATGCGAGCCATGCCGCGTTTACACAAGCCAGCGGGAAGTCGAGTGGCTTTTTAGATATAATAGATGGCAATAGAAGGATGTAAGCGAGCTGGTCACTCTAGATCTCTTGGTCTAACAGTTTTGCGGCAGAATAGAAAGGGTATATCGAATTTTATTTTCAACAACAATTTGCACATAAATCTTTTCTAAAAACCCAATACGTCAAGAATTTATCGAATTAACACTAAAGTGTCTGAAGATCTTTCAGAAACTGACAATTTTTATTTCCCCGCCGAATTCTTTAAATAATTTAATAATTCTTTAATTTAATAATTCTTTAAATAATTTACTTGGATACTATCTATTTTCTTTACGGCAAAGATGTTTCTAATAATTTAAAGTATTTCATAAATTGTCAATTTTAGCTAGCAAAATTTTATGCTTTGCTTAATTTTATGAGAATTTTAATTAATATTTAGAAATTTTGTTTCAGATTTAATTCAGAGTTATCTATAATCTATTATTAATTTAAACAGTGGAAAAAGATTTGGAAAAGTATTTTACCTTTTGCCGTAGGAAGATTGATTTCAAATTAATCAAAAAGGGGGAAAAATCACATAGATACAAATATAAATATTTACAGAAATATTTATATTTAAAAATCGAACTGATCTATAAAATCCTCTAAAATGTTTCTGTCTAAACGTTGATCTAGTCTATCGATTTCATATCTTTGTATTCTCAATCGATTGCATCCCTATGAAATTGTATGTAAGAATGTTAAATCTACAGCATTTTCCATTAGACAGATAACAATAAGGAACAGAACAAGATTTACTGTTTGTATCTATCACTTAATAAACTGAAATGTGGCAATATGATATAATCGGACCCTGACCTTCTCGATGAACTCTTCTCCTCCCTTTTTCCGAAGTGGCAATCACGACGATGCCGATGATGAGATATGAGACAGTCGTCAGGGTTTTTTTCTGAATTTCCTCCGGCAAAGTAGTGATAAAATGATATAATAGTATACAACCCGTAATTTTCTTTCTACACCTTCGGAGATGTCGTCGATTTATTCCGCATGTTTATCGATTTGCCGCATTTTTTTTCTGTAATGTGCCTCGGGCGATCGATTGATGGATCGTTTCATCTAAGACATAAAAGTATTCAGTTAAAAAAGTGACATTTTTCATCTACATATCTTTTTGCGTTGTTGCGCGAAATAACATCTAGTAGTATAAATTAAATTCGACGTGCGAATGTTTTCGTTAGATTTTCCGAGAAAATTACGAAAGCGATGTTTATATGAAAAATTGCTACAATTGTATTTGTCTTATAAAATTTTATAGTCATGAAGAATATCTAAAAAATAATATTCTAGATTTTTATGATAGATTTAGTAACAAATTAAATGTGTGTACTTTAATAAATTATTATATTATAGAATGTTATCAATTATTATTACTCTAAATTCCTGAAAAATTGAAAGAAGCATTAAGAATTACTATTAAAATCCAAAATTTAATATTTTATAATCTATTCAAACTGTGGTTATTAATGAGATTTCGTGTTGAACATTGAAAAGTTGTAATAAAGTAAATAATAAAATGCTTCCCTCAACTCTTTCTGGAATTTCAACTCCATCGAAAAATTCGTTATTGGAGCTGAAGTAAAACAAAGTCAATAGTTCTGGAAAACCTTGCTCTCGATTTATATTGACTATATGCCAATATAATTAAACATTACGCCCGTAAAAGCTTACATTATTGCATTGTTTATGCATTGATATTCGCGGTTATCCGCCAGTGTTACCGCAAGACGTTTATCCGAACCGCAAAGCTGTGGCCACAAATATTTCAATTTGTTACATCAGTGGCCGCAACGGAAAAGTGCTGTCGTCTAAATATTTGCCGAGCACTTCGGCAGTAAAGGTTACGCGGGCCTCGCGATTATTTGTTTCTTCATGCTCGTGGGAAGCCGCGGAGCGTAGCACGCATCTGCATGCTCACGAGAGGAGTCTCTTTCTCGTCGTGTGAATCGGCGCAATGTACGCGAATGTCGAAAGTATTAAACGCGAAAATTGTTAAACTTCATTCATTCATTTTTATATGTAAATTTATAAAAATAAAAAAAGTAATTAGTATTAATAGTCTCTTAAATCGAAAGAAAAAATTTCAAGGCATATAAATATAATTGATATTAATAGTTTTTAAATCAAAAGAGATTCAAGCGTATTTACGAATGTGTAAAATTTAATAACACAGAATCTATTTTACGAAAAAAATTTATTATTTCTAATTAAAAATTGTTTTGAAGAAACGATGTACTAAAATAATCCGTAATAAATATTTAAGGCATTCAAGACAAAAATTTTTTCTTATTATTGCACGTTTCTTAAAATGCAAAAAATATGCTTTTATGAAACTTGTTAAAAAAGCATATAAAAATGAAATAAAAGTGAAGAATAGAAAATTACTTCTTAAAGTAACTACCGTTACTATGTCAAAATAGTAGGTAGTTACCGTTACCGTTACGTCAACATTAAAAAAGTCAATTTGTTATTCTTCCGTTACTTTCTTAATGCTGAAATAAGATGAAGAAAATAGGCTAACAAAATTTTATTTTTTATTTACGTTTTAATAAAATCAATCATATCAATGAACAAAAATTTGAAGAAGAAAAACATGAAGATTTTTTACTGACAAATAAAACATTGAAATTGTTGTTTTTGCACCAATAAAACATTTTCTTCATTGACCCTGCATTAAAGATAATATTTCATTACATACAAAAAAAAACATTGTTGGAAATAATCATTTTTTTTTCAATTTTAAAATTATAATTCAGAAAAATGTATTTAGTTAAAACAAGTAATTCTTTTTCTGTATACATTTTAATAGACAGATGAAAACATAAAGTTAATTCAACATTCTATTAAACAGTACAATCTACTGCAATCACAGAGATGTATTTCAAACAGAATTTATATATTTTGAGATAGTTTTATTATAACCATTTATAATGAAAGAGTCAACACACAGGAGCATAGTCTGCTCACAACAATGCTATAATCATTCGATAAGTTGCATGTCTCTTATTGTCATGGCGGGTATCGAACAGCGTGTGTGAACAGCCTGGGATCTGAAAAATTCTTACGATCCTTTCCATTCTATACGGGGCAAGCACTTTGCATAACATTACACAGAGAACGCTCTCGTAAGAAAATTATCGCGAACAAAGCGCGTGGCTGTTATTGGTCCCGGCGAGTTAAACATATACTCTCCCGTCTCATACATTCTTCCCATTAATTAGCCTCGAAAAAGCGGAATCGTGGCGCCAGCTAGTGAATCACTCAAACTATACGTTACGCTGTTCGACTTCGCCTATTTCAATAATATGCCGCAGGCGGTGGAATAAAATTATCGCCGCAGCGCCGGCGCGTGTATAGACGCACTTACGTAAACCGCGCGCCTGTCCGACTTTGCGTGTCCGTGCATAAGTAATATGCGTGTATTGCACCTGCGTAGCTTATCGGTATATGCACACGCAACGGCGCCAAGATACGTCCAATACGCACAGTAATATTCCTGTAAATCTCGTTAAAAATGCTGAAGCGATCAATCATGTCGGCGAATCTTGAAAACCCTGACAGAATCCAAATTCTGCTTTCTGTGTTTGAAAAAATTTTGTTTTCTCTTTCTTTGTTATTTTAAGAAATTTACGTATGAAATTGAAGAAACATAGTTTGATGATAAGTTAAATATTATCTTACAAGAGTCGAATTCTGATGAAAAATTTAATTTCATATTCTAATGACTTTTTCTTCTCTCTATTTTCATTGTTTATTGTAATAAAGTATTTGAGAAAATACGTTTAGAATGGTAGATATTATTTTTTTAGCGATCTCGTTCGGAGATCATTTTATTTCTACATTTTCTTATGTATCTTTTTCATTTAAACTGAAAATTACCATAATAATGACACTACAATCAAAGCAAAATTGGTATGTACATGGAAGTTAATAAAATCCTTATTCACGTCATTACGAAATCGCTGTCAGTATACTTCAATCATTTAAAATCTAATTTAAAGTTATATCAACTATGAATTAGTTTTTAAATGATTGAAGCATAAATGATAGTGATTTCGTAACGATATGAATAAGAATTTTATTCTTTATTTCAATATACCAATTTTTCTTTGAACGCAACGTTATTATTATAATAATTTTCGGTTTCCATGAAGAAAAATAAATTAGAACATGTAAAAATAAATTAGAAAATGTAAAAGTAATCACAGAAAAGTGAAAGTTGTACACGTCTATGTAAAAGAAATTTCTATATTAGAAAAACCTAACGATTTTTAAGAAGAAGCATGATCGCCTGCAGCTTCCAACTGTTCGTTCTCGACTATGTCAGCTTCTCGGCAACTATCAAGACGTTCAATCGCGTGTACCAAATGTTTCTTCAACTTGCTGAATTCTTTGGTGGACGTCATTTTAGTTAACGTCGTGGGCTTCGTATCCAGATGACTCGTGGATTTTCTCGAAGTGGATCGTAGAAAAGCGCTCAGGCTGACATCAGCGATTTCTTCCCAGTCCTGAGGAACCGATCGAACGAATATTTATCGGAAAAAAAAAAAGAAATAGAAGAAAACAGCACCGGCACATTGCGATTACATTGTAAACAATATTTCTTTATGAACGACAGCACAAACTGGCCAATCTATATTCCAAATGATTAATCGAAATTATATTTTTAATAGTCGGACATATTTTAGCCACTTATTGTTAGAACGAAGAGATTGAATTGCGGGTCGCCATAATACTTACGAGTTCGTCGCACAGCTGCGGATCGAATCCGATCGCGGCTTCGAGCATCGCGTACTTATCGTCGTTTACATTGAGCCTCAACAACAGGAGCAGTAACCTCACGACGCATCGCAGACCGTGGCCGGCGCGTTCTCGTTCCTGCAACAACCCAATTACTGCATTACATCACGCCGCATTGACGGACTGCACGTCGCCAATCTGTCCGGATAATGCGAACCGAGATTTAGGTCAGGAATTGAAACCGGTAATTTTTTGACGAGGTCAGGCGCTCCTTTTTAATTTTTTTTTTCTTTTACATTTATTAACCGTTTATATTTTCTACAATATATTGAAGAAGTCGAAACGATTCATGTAACGATTTTAATTGATATTAGAATAGATTGTTAGTAGTCCTCATTGTTAGAATATTCTTCGACAGGAGGTCGATTTTTTTAGTACGAAAGTATATACCTAAATACTCGCTCGTTAACGTTAACTTCATTTACGTCAACATATTCCCGCAACAGTGGATGGAGATATTATTATTATACTCGTATTTGTTACTTTCTCCGGGATTAATAAATTATTAATAAATTATTATTAATAAATTATTTTAATTTAATTTCTCGATCGTTCTCAGCATGTCGGTTGGATTAATGGCTCCTTATAGAATCCAAATATACAAGTAAACATTTATTTACTGTAAATGTTTACTTACAATTAATACTATTCAAAGAATTATGTATTAAAGTTTAGTAAATTGTTTTTTCAATTTAATTTTATGACACCGAAACGATCCTTCCTGTGTCGTTGTCTCTTACCCTTTATTATCTATCTAAATATGGCTCTCCCGCATATCGTGCGGATCGACATCGAATTCCCTTTCCTGGAATGCCATAAATCTCGCAAATAATAAGCCTCGAGCGCGACGAGAGGGATCGAGTAACGATCACGAGCACGTTGATATAGTTTCGCGAAACCGCCATTGCATCGGTGCGATTGCCATCTCCGCTTCCAGATCGGCGCGCGATAAAACGTGGCGTACTCTATCGACCGCGATCGGTTCCGACCGTCAAGTGGTTCGCGTGTTTTATATTGCCGAGATTATGGTCGCCGCTCGCCATCGCTGTCAGCGTTGGGTGAATAAACGAAGGCAACTGCAGCGGACAACGTGCGCGACTTGCGAGCATTATCGAGCAGGTTCTGAGACTATATTTCAGTTGTAGTATTGGTTGAGAATATATTCATTACAATTTTCTGACGAGAATGCATAGAAATCGTAACTAGAGATTCTTTCCATTAATTACAAGTATATAACAGAAATACAAATTTTTATATTAACTCCGATTTCAGAAAACAATTTAAACCAATTAAAGATCAAATTTTGTTGCCATATTTTTAATAACAACGAATTCTTACTGTTTTATTATTAAAAAATATTAAGATAGTGCAAGATTTAGTCTTAATGTAACAAATAGATTACAAATGATACTAACTGCGTAGGTAAAAATGATTAAAAGCGTGCTTATAAAAATTAAAAGTAGTCAAAACTGTTTCAACAATTTTACGATAAATCTTACGAAATTAGATTTACGTTGAACGTACTTTAATTCAACGTACATCTGATTAAAGGCTAAGATAGATCTCCGAACGAGTTCGCTGTAAAGAGAAAAGGATCAGTTGTAGGATCAGTTGGGCATTGGTCAATTACCACTCGTGCGATCGCGAGATCGTCCAGAAGCGCGAAGATCGCACGATAAGTCGACTCCAAGAGGAACGGCAGTCCGGTTGTGCCCAGAGATCGGGTATTTCGCTCTCTCACGGCACGCAGCATCTTCCTCTCGATGTTTCTCAACTGGGTCGACAATAGCTTGATCTCACTCTGTACTTGCGAACAAAAAAGTATGCTGAGGAAGAGAGAAACGAGTGTAATTAATCGACGATATTAATGAATTGGACGCCGCCAATGCCGTCAGCATCGTCAATTGACTGTGAAAAACTGATCTCAAATTTTATGGGAGCGACAAAATTAGAAGCTTTTAAGAGAAAAAGAGAGGGAGGGGAAGGAGAGAGGGGGGGGGAGGGAGCTAAGTAGAGAAAATAAAAATTCTAAGAATTCTCATCATACAAAATATTGTATAGATCTTTACAGGAAAATACTTAGCTTCAAAGCTATCAAAGCTACAGTTTTTTTACAAGATGGAAGTCGAAATTAAAATTGAAACTTTAATAAAAAGACGAGAGAAGGGCAGATATTTAGCAATTGGATTTTGAATTAAAAATAAAATAATATTACATATCTTATCTTAAATCAAAGATATAAATAAATAATTACAATTAGAAGCAACTTATTACGTTTATAATTACATTTAGTGTAATACGTGTTTGTATACATGAATGTATTTCTTTAAACTATTTGATCATTGTATATCAAAATTAAAAAGGTATAGTTTGCATAAAGGACTTATTTAAATAAGTAATTACCGCGATTTTGTCCACCTTCTGACGACTATGATAATGTGCCTCCATCTGAGACTGTATTAGTTGTATGTGATTTTGCGCGATGGCGGTCGTAAAGTTTCCGGTGGCCTTGTCTTTGAGCCTATTCATTAGCTGCTGTACCACCAAGGCCATCGAAAGTCCGTCATTTGATTGCACTCGATATCGATTGCTGGTAGCGCCGGAAACGATTGTCACCACACTGCCAGTTTGCAAGTGCTGCAAGCCAAGTACGTTCCAATTTTGCCTCTGTACTTCTCCTGTAAACTCTGCGAAGAATTATCGCGATTAAAATTTTGTCGCAAATTTCTCACATAATTTCAGGAGAAAACAATTAAATAAGAAAATTCAATTATTCAGTTAATTAATTCAGACGATTTTTACTGAGAGAAAAAACTAAATTTTAATAAATATTTATTTGGATAATGCCAGATGAATATTTATTAAATGTAAACATATTTGGTACAAGAATCAAACCATTAGTTTGATTTAACCGTTATTATTATTTTTTATTTAGCAAATATTTATTTTCTGTAAATAAATATTAGTACTCTTCAAACAATTATTTATTAAGACCTAGTATATTTTTCTCTCAGTGTATTTTTTCATTATTATCTTTATTTAGCGTTTGACGATCTAAACAATTAATGTTTAATTTTAACAATATGCAATAAATGTTTAAACTTCTTGTAATTATTTAAAAAATAGCTTAAATTTATTAAAACGTTTTTTATGATAGAAATTACAATTGAAAATTCTGGGATATCATTTGTGTGAGATTTGAAACAAGACATTGATATTTTTATGATTGATATTTTTTATTCTTGGTGGTTTCATGGGAGGGAAGGAATTCACTTAACGAGAATTTTACCGACTTTAAATTACGAATCTACCAGGTGTGCGAGGCTTAAAGTCGAGGGGCCGATAAAAGGAAGAAAATGTGCCATGATTGAAGAGGTTCGAGTAAGGTCCCTGAGGCCCGCGATGTCTGATTATCGTATTAGGTGGGCCGAGATGCCGCATGTTTAAACCACGAACGAGAGAGACTGGATTCCTTAATATCGTCGTTCGCAAACGAGACATCCTAATTCTCTATCCACAATTTCCTAGCCCGTAATTTCCGACGGGGAACAACGGGGGGAAATACGAGGTAGTGGAAATAAAAAAGATCCGTGAGATTTTGGGGAATCCTTTACGACGATGGGACCAGCAGGGCGGCAACACAAAGCTGCCGTCTATAATGTCACATATGAAAACAACCAATTTCTCCATGACTCATATATCGATGACATTCATAAGAATTGTACATTATATTTAGATATCAATTGCATTTCTTTATCGAATTGATGATATAATTGCGACAATATCATATAACTTATACATACATATATCTATTTCATTAAAGATGATACGTATTGTCACTTTGTGACACACACATGAAGTTTTAAGAATATATATAATTTTATCGATTACGTCACACTATTTCTCTATGATAAATATGAAGATATAAACTCAAATCCTCAGAGAGAACTATTTGAATCTCAATATAATGCAATATTTGTAGTACACAATTTTTACAAGTAAAAATTTTAATTAAATCTAATATGGGGGGTTTGTAATAATGTTGTTGTTTGAAACCACAGAAAAATTTCTCGGCAATAGATTCGAGGGGAATAATTTTATCGCGATTGCAGACCTGGTTACGAAAGACGAGAGAGGTAAGGAATATTATAAACGACGGTGCCGATAGATTTACCGGGAAACAGTTGGCTAAAAGTCACAAGGGACTCGCTGCATTTGATGGTCGCCGTGAAGGTGGATGTGTTCTCGGGTGGGCAGGCCCTCAGCATCATCTTCAGGGGTAGTTGGGTCGTCTTCTGAAGTACGCGTAGGCTCCCACGATCCGCAGTCTCGTAGCTCGCCGTGATTCTCACGTCCGATGACATCGCCGGTAAATCCATCGTTGGGTAAATCATTGCGCGCAGAACGTGCCTGTCACCTTCGCATGATCAATTAGCGAAGTGACATACTTAACGAATTAGCCGCTATTATTGACATTCTACAGCAATTCTGTCAATTCTTTTGATTATAAGAAATAGAAAAAAAGTAAGTATCATTGCGTGAAGAATATATCTTTTTCCAACAGCGTCATTCTATTTTTCGCGTTTTAATTTTATTCTGAAACTACTATTTTCTTGTTCGAGTCTTTGCGCCATAAATATGTAACTTTACGTGACTTGCTTACAAAGGTTGGTAATAACGTGGCGATCCTTGTCGGCGACGAATGGCTTCGAGACATCCACGCATACTTGAACATCGCGAAGCGTCATGTACGTGGACAATTCTATGGTGATCCTGCACATTAAATTACGATCCGAGTCGTCCTTACTGTCGTCCTGGTTTCCGCGTGGACAGGGTTCCAGATCCGCAGATACGGTCACGGATATTATCAGCTCAGCGTCCATGGTGACGTCACTGAGTTGATTGCCTTATATTTTGATTATAAAATAATTAATGTCTGTAATAAAAGTCGATATATTTACATATATTCGGTTCTTATTATATTTTAAGATCAAGATAATCATCTTAAGTAATATATAATCATCTTAAGTAATGTCTTAAGATGCTGATACCCTCTGATTGGATTTGTGACATCTTAAGATTGTATTTAAGACGATCTTAAATACGAGAATCGATTATGAATATCAGCCAAAGACTAAATTTTAATTATAGGTGATTTAGACTTTGAAGAGATTCTTGATAGACGACTTATTCTTTATATCGCTAATGATTGTTTTAGGTATATTGATGATTCATATTATGTTCATACAGGAAGCCTTATTTTTCTTCGCTAATTTGCGCAGTTCTATGAGCTCATCTTCGGCGGCCACGTAATCGTAACCGCGTCGATGCAGAGGAGGCGCGATAAATAACGACGGTTCCGAGCCTAAGTAACAAGCCTCCAGCTGGCCCTCTTCGGAAAGAATGACGATCACTCCATCTAAGTGCTAAAAAAAGAAATATTAAACTCTAGATTACAGTTGCATTGCAAAAGAAAAAAATCAACCCTAAATTGGTCAAAGAAACTGTAGGTAAAAAAAAGGAACTGCGGGAGACCTGGAATGGCCTGTACATCATAGTTATTATCCTGCGGATGTGCAAAAGCAATATGAGAGCTAAATTAAAGACCTGCTCGTAAAAGTGATCTGACCTTTCAGATTAAAAATTAAAGTAATCCGAGTACGATGGTATACTTTTCATCTTTCTACCTATTTTATTACTAATTACAAACTTTATTTCTCTTCATTTTAGAGAAAAATGCATTAGATCGTTTTTTTTTTGCGTGTGAAACTTCAGTTCGAGCGCTTAGCTTATAGCAGATTCTTTTCACAACAGCAAGCTGAAAGGCTATTTCTGCTTTTGTCATTACGCGAGATAAGATAAAAATAATCATTCGTCGCTATTTTCATACTGACGTCCGGCTGATTTAGGCGTTTTCTAAGCGTTTTTCTCATGTCGATGCGGAACAGCTCCAGTTGCCGCGACGATAGTTCGCTGATTAACGAATCGGAGTTCTCGGTATTAAGCTAATTAGCCAGCAATTCGCGCGCTCTGTGTCCTCCGGAAAGACAACAATGGTAACCTTGCTGGCCGCGTGCTAGCTGTGGCAGGATGATAAGATAAAACCAGGGTGATAATTGCCGACTCTTCATCCTTCCCTGCACTCTTGCGGTTTTTTCCTTTCCCGGTCTTTCATTGGCGACGCCGATGTTAAAAGCCTTGAATGTTTCTTTCGATCGTCATTGCCACGTTAACTCTTCGCTTTTATCTTCACTTCTTTTTTTCTTTCGTTTTGCGGTTTCAAAAATTCTTAAATGAGAACAATCCATAAGATGGTCAAACGTGTTCTCAAGCAATTTGATTATCGTTTTATATATGTGTCGACACGATCTTCACAGACAGATAAAAGAAAAAACATAACTGTAATTTATAATTAACTTTGAATCTATAGCGAAAGACAGATAATATTTCCGAAAAATTTTACTTTCATATAATAGTTTCTATATAATTGTATATACATTATTAAATTTCATCGAGATACATTTTGCTTTATAATGTTTAGAGAATCTTAGGAGGAAAAACAAAAAATGTATAAGTCTCACAAGATTTGTTGTTATAGAAGCTCAAGATTGTTCTACTCTTCGTTAATTTCTTTAAAATGTGGAATAGAAGTTACATCAAAGAGGCTTCCGATAACAAGGACACGATAGATCCGTGCCTGACATAACGTTGTCAGAGAAACAACGGCTGGCGGTGCTGATAGTGCGACACGGAAGAGGATACACCGATATGGCGAAGGTCTCGGCTCGCTTCTTTGTCAAATGTCATCGGCTTTGATTGCGGACTATCGTGGTGAATGTATGTAGATATGTGCTCCATCGAGGTCTTCTTTCTTTCTTTCTGTTTCATTCCCTTTTCTAAAAGGAATTCTCCCATATTTTCTATGTATCACTATCCAATATCCGGATAAGACAACCTTTCGAAAACTGATTATTTTTTATCTTAGTCTTTTCTCATTGGCAAAGTTAC
>Ga0157364_1003114_pt1 | contig 15964 bp, 10 predicted proteins | sample AttsexASBM2_FD_111476 | JGI IMG/M metagenome (GOLD analysis project Ga0157364, IMG submission 111476) | Fungus gardens microbial communities from leaf cutter ant in Ribeirão Preto, State of São Paulo, Brazil - Atta sexdens ASBM2 | ecosystem: Host-associated > Fungi > Mycelium > Unclassified ...
ATTATGTTCTTTTATCCTCTTTAATTTTAAGGAGCTTGTAAGGCAAATGCAATATGTTAAGAATTATTTGAAAAAATTACAGATTATTATTAAATTGCATTTAAAAGAATACAAAAAGATTAGAGTTGATCGTCTGGATTAATAAAAAATTATTTCAATAAAAAGTAATATTTAAAAAATTTTTTATTTTTTATTTTTAAAATTAATGATAAAAATTTTAATTTTTTAATATGAGTACTTTATAAATTCAAAAATATTTATATAAAATTACATTGAGATGCAGACATTAATTGTTCAGTAAATAAACAAAATATTTATTTGTAAACTAATTAGTGGAATCTCAATGAAACTTTGCATAAGTAATTTTTAGTACTTCAAATATTTATATTTAAAAAATTTAGATTTTTAAAATTTTTATTTATAACAATAAAACTAATATCAAATAAAACAATCTATAAAAATGTGTTGCTCAATAAAAACAGAATGTTAACTTTCACATATATGCAGTTTAAAGCATAAATATTAACATGTATATTTTATGCCCTTATCTCCTTAAATGAAAAAATAAAGAGTAAATTAAACTTATTAAATCAAAATTGATTTACTTAATAGAAAGATATACAGAGACACAAGAATACATTAGACATTTTAATCAAATAATTCAGCATCTTAATTAAACATCTTAATTAAATTCAATGCAAATCTAAATCAAAATTCAACTCGAAATTAAAATATATGCGCATTTTTCCAATAAGAAATGAGTGTTCTTAATTAATATGTATTCTTTATTCAATCTCTCAGTGATAAAAAGTTGCAATTTTATTTTTAAGGGTTGTATTTTTAACAATCGAGGGAATCGCATATTTATATATGTAACATAATATTCGAAGTTCCTTACCATTTTCCATCAGCAACTATGTTTGATTTTCGTATTTTAGTTCTTCAAAAGATAACAACTTGAATGTGCCAGAAACTTTACGGCAAATTGTCAGAAAAGTTATACGTATAATAAACTAGTACTAGACTATGTACATATGATACATTATCTACATTCAATATTCTAATTATCCGAATGAATTTATTAGAAGTTGAAGGAGGAGAAATCTCCATATGATTGTGACGAGACTTTCTTCTTCTTTGTCAAAGGCTCTGCATTCCCATCCCATTTGTCCAATCTGAAAATCGAATTAAACGCCGCGTGAATAATTAAAACTAACAAATCTCGGTTCATGATCTTACTTCTCCTGCTCCAATTTCACATATTTTCCTATGCCCGATCGGTAGATCTTCTGAATGTCATTCTTGTCCTTTTTGTCGGTCGATTTGTTCTGACTCACTTCTTGAGCCAATCGTTCTGCCTCGGCAACTCGTTCCGCGGCGAGCTGATCATCCGCTTCCTGAAAAGGATCCACGAAAACCTGGACACCCTGTATAACTATATCTTCTATCGGTCGGTCCTTATTGTCCACTTCCACCTTCTCCATCGCATTTAATATATCCAGACCTCCTACGATCTTTCCAAAGACTGTGTGTTTGCGATCGAGGTGTCTACACGATCGAAATGTGATGAAACTGAAACGACAATAATAGTATTACAATAGTATACATTAATAAAATAATAACAGGATTACAAAATGCAAGTTCTTTGTTTTATTTTTCTGTTTGATCTTACAATTGGGATCCATTGGTGTTTGGCCCTGAGTTTGCCATGGACAGAATACCTCTGCCTTGATGAACCAGATTAGACTTGAACTCGTCTTCGAATGGTTTGCCCCAAATAGATTTGCCGCCATTACCTGTATTGGTCGGATCACCGCCCTGAATCTGTGGAAAAATGAAATATCTGCATGAAATAAAGAAGAAATAGAAAAATAGAAAAATAAAATAGAAAAATAAAATAAAAAAAAAAAACATGCAAAATACAATTTTCAAAATTCATTCAAGAGACTCGTCGCGCTCAATATACTTACCATAAAATTTCGAATCGACCTATGAAACTTTGTGCCGTCGTAATAACCATTCTGACAGTGTTTCATGAAGTTTTCACAGGTTTTTGGAACCATATCACAATAAAGTTCCAAATTCAAAGCCCCAAAGTTCGTGAGGAATCTTACATATCCTGAATAAAAAGCAGATAAGTGAGAATAAGAATATATATGAGCTTGAGTAAAGATCAACTCAATTACAATAACCTTTCTTTTTGACTCTCTCGTATCGCACTAAATCTTCTGCAATCACAGCTGCTTGATGGGTAGTCTCTGCCGGCATTATCGTTGAAGTAAACCCTGCAGCAACCGCACCAGTGGAATAATGCGCCTACATACAAATAAATAATAAAATTACTTTTCCAATATTCGCTATAATAACTACATTCATAATAATTACATACATAATAATTACAAAGCAGGAAAAGCAGCTTTGTAATTATTATAAAATTCTTTAATATGATTGAATCTTGCTCTAAGTTCCTCATTAGATCTAAATGTATAAACAAATTATATTAAAGAATTTAACAACAGTTGCAATGCTGTTTTTTTTTTGCTAAGCGCAGCCAATATAAATTTCTTGCAAATGATGTACTAACAGCGTTAAATTTATCAGCCTTCTGCATAGAAAGCTCATCTTTTTCGTTACTCTTTGCCGGCTTGTAGTCTCTCTCTAATTCAATCAGGATTTCTTTGGTTTCTGCTGATACAGTTTTTAATTTTGCGTTTGGATTATTCCTCTCTCTCACTATCTCTGAAAAATATCATTCATAATTAAAATAACACATATATAATTTACAAAATTGAACGTATGTTAACTATAAAACTCATTCTATTGAACTGAATCTGTTGAGTGAGAAGCCTACCTTCGTCTTCCACTCTTATGTTATTTTTAATATGATGAAAAGTCGACAGATTGAATTTCATTGCATTATTTGGATCCTGAATTGTGATAATGTCCTTGCGAGTGAATGGCTGATCATTCATCAAATCTTTCCAATTTCCAGTTTTTATGTTCAACTGTTCAACAGCCTGAAAGAGTAATTTTTTTATATACAAATAGATTAGATTAAAAAAAAACAAAGTAGACTTTAAAGTGAAATAAAAATAGAAATATTATAATTTATACACTCACCTCATAGGAAAAAACATTTCCTGTAGTTTTAATAGCAACAATATGCGAATGTTTTGTAAATAATTTGAAAAGAACAGGGCACTGATATTCATTTTGAGAATTCTTATAAAAGTTCAGTTTAACTAAGCTCTTAGCATCCAGTGGTTTTCCTGTTATGGGATTGTGCTTGTACTGTTTGATATATTGCAAAATAGCCTCCAGCTCAAACACGTTGCCATGCAGGTCGCAATAAGGGTGCTCGAAAGGCTGAAGAGATAAGCAACAATGATCGTATGGCAATCGCCTGAACGTCTTCTCCTCACTTGTTTCCAGATTCGTTCCCGATTTTCTTCCACCGTATAATGTCGACCACTCCGTGTACGTTAAGTACCTGAAGGAATTTGGAAGTTTGTCAAATGATTGGAAGCAAAAGCGAGATATCTTGTTGTAGTTAGGCTATAAGATTGTTGATTGACAAAGAATAATAATGCAACTCACATTTTATCTTTCTGATGTTGGCGTTTCCCCATTTTGAAGCTTTACAGCTGTCTTATTTAAGAAAATGTCACAGTAATTGGTAGTAATATGAAACGAATTACGATCAATTATGAATAAACTGAACAAATGTCTCACAAACTTGAATTCAGGATACTTGTTGTCTATTCTGTTCGTCCATCGAATAGTTGACATATACAGATATACAAGTCTCGCCGACATGTTCGCCCTTAACGAATTGGTCAAATTGAAAGAACATGGCGAAATTTAAACGACCGCGACATTTAAAGATACAAAAGATTTATTTGACCGCTTATGACGTTTTCTATCGTATTGATGCATTAAAATATTTCATTTAAAAAAAAAATGTAAATGAATGTTCATTCTGAAAAAAATATCTTTCTAAATCGCTTCAATATTATATTTTTATTTTAATGTTATCTATATTTTTAATAATAGATAAATTTCACAACAATGAATTCCATTGAAACTATTAAAAATGTACAAAATAAAAAAAATGCTGTCGTAATTTTTCTTTAACACGAAAATCAATATATTTGTATTTTAATATTACATATCGCAATATTATATATCATAATATTAGGGTTATTATCATTATAAACTTAAAATTTTGTAAATTCTCTGGAAATTCCAGGTATCTTTATTCAAGAGAAAATCAGAGCATTTTTTAGTATAATTTTGAAGTAAATTAGAGTACAAATAATGCAAATAAATTACATATTTTAGAATTAAACATAGATTTTTATTAATATCAATAAATTGAAAATCAAGATAACGAAGTTAATTTGCAAATTTTCGATATATAGGATCACAATAGAAAAAAAATTATATAATCTCAATACATTAAAGTTAACTATAAATGTTTAGATAATTTTTTAATAAAACATAAAATTTTTAATTGTTTTATTTCTTTAAATAAAGCAAAAAAAATTAGACAGAAAACATTTTCCAAAATATAAAATATAAAAATATAAATACAGTAGTTACTAGAAATTAAGTCATTACTCTGAAAAATAAAAAAATAGCCATAGATGTTATAAAATTAGAAAATAAATGTAATAATCTTTAAAATTCTTCTTATAAATTAATATTTTCTTATAAATTAATATTTTTCAGTTTCTGCAACAACTGAAAAAGATTTTAGATTCACTACTGTATTTAATTAGATCTTTGGAATTGAACTATCAAGACCTAGATATGAAGGACTAGAACTTCGATCGCGAATTGTTATCGTGCAAAAAGTATTAAGAGCAATAATAAAAAATATTATTGAGATTTCCTCGTTGAATTAACGAGTACTGTTTTAATATCTCTACTCTTTCTTTTTGTATTATGTTATTTTTTTCTATAGCTTCTCTTATCTTTCTTAATTCCTTAATTTGTTCTTCTTCTATTTCCATATATCTTTTTCTATAATTATCAATAGGCTTATTTCTCTTTCTAAATTTTTTATTTCGTAAATTTTTTTTTAAAATACTTGATATACTGATAGTTGAACTAGAAGTAGATGCGACCGATAAAACATTTTCGATTTCTCGATCACTTAAATTCTTGGAAATAGAATTTTCAAATCTAGTAATCTTTTCAATTTCATTCTGAGTATTATCATTACCATTATCATTATTAAAAAATACAGCTGATGCCATTGCTAAGTTTGAATTTACTGAGCTATCAGCAAAAACAATTTCGGACATAATGTCAAAATAAATCCAAGACATTCTACCAGATCTTGACATTTTCTTTTTGTCACTATTTTTTATAATTAAATATCTCATCTTCAAATTCCTAAATTTTTTGTTTATTGCATCTGCCTCAACTTTATACCCATATTTTATCATCTCGTCAGATATTTCTTGCCAAAGTTGCTTTTTCTTGTTTTCAGGATTTCTAAAGCGTTCAGCCCTTTTTTTGTACTCTTCCAGCATTAAAAAGACAGCTTTTTCATTCCAGGAAAAATGATCTAGAAAAATCGTTTTGGAATATGTATTTTTTAGATATTATAGAAAGAGATAATAAATAGAATTAGAACGAAAATTTTAAATATTTTAATAATATATATAATATATAAATTATATAATAATATATAAATTTTAATAATATATATATATATATTATTACTTTTATCATGTATTTCATTGGAAGCATGTTTATTCATAGTATTTCCCATTTCTCCTAATGCATTATATGGTTGCACTATTCTCTGATTCTCAATTGGAACATGTATACATCCATCATCTGTAGAATTTAAATAGAAAAAAATACAGAAATATATGCTTTCCACATTATACAACACCATAATTAGAAATAATAAGTAATATTTGATATTCATATAAAATTGTTATTAACCATGTATCAATTTTTATCTTCTAAAATATTTGGTGTTTTATCTTCTAAGATATTTGGTGTTTTTGAAATTTTCATTTTAATAAAATCTAATAAAATATTAACAATGAGCGCGATCAAGTTGATAAAATAGCTATATTATATGCTGAATGATTAAACACGATAGTTCTTACTTATAGATTAATCAATCGTATTTAACCATTCTGTGAACAGTCGGTTGATTGTGTATTTTGAAACGAAGTGAAAACTAGTGAAAATTACAAGTCAAATTTATAAGTCAAATGTATTAAGTATGTTGACCACTGAAATAAATATTCTAATGAATTTTCTCGCTTTTGTTTTAATTTAATTTAATTTAGTTTAATTTTAATCTTTCAAGATACACGATCAACTCCTTGGCTAGTTGCTTTGTCTACTTTGTTTATTGTTAGTTTCTAAATGGATCTAAATATAGAAACTATACTTTAATCATACTAAAAAATCTTAAGCCTGTATCAGATTAGAAATTGAAATTAAATTTGACTAAATCAAATTTTACTAAACTTAATATTTATTTTTCTTTCTTCTAAATGGTTAAATTTCAATCCAATCTCAATTTCGGTTTATAGTTTGACAGGCTTAAATCCTTTGTATGATTAGTTTCTATATTTAGATCCATTTAGAAATTTAAGTTGTTTAAGTTTTCTGTGCTGAATGTTATGAATTGAATGACTAGCTAAATCTGAGACCTATTACTAAACATGTAATTAATGTAATTAAAATAATTTAACTTATCTAAACATGTAATTAATTTTATCTGATTAATAGACGCAAAATTCATTTCAAGAAACTAAAATGGCAACTCATGTAAGAGAGAATGAACACTAAGTTTAGTTATCTATTAACAATTGTACAGATCCACAATCACTCCATAGAAAAAATGGTCTTTTCCTTTAGAACGAGAGTTATCTAACAATCAACTGGAAATTGAATTCAGTTTAGTTTTTAAAAGGTTAAAAATAAATATATATAACTCAACAATGTTAAATAACTAAGAAAGAGACAAAGCAGCTAGCAATTTGTACCATTCAATATAATTCTTCCTTGTTATCAAACAAGTTAATTGCTTCTTCAGTTGTAATATGTTCGGTTGTAAGATATTTAGTTGTAATATGTTCAGTGTCTTTATCTAATTCAACATTATGTATTTTTCTTCGAAGCGTTCGCTCACAGGGAAAAGGAATATGTTGCTCTAGAATCTGTTGGTACCCAACACTGCCACATGCACGTCTTAACTGAATAGCTCGTTTAACTGTCTCATCGGACCATTCTCGGCAATTCATTTTTGGATTGGTGAGAACCCTAATCTGATCTTCATTGAAGACTTCTCCTAATCTACCTCTTAACTTGTTGTAAATTTGATTTTCTTGCCTCAATTTCTTCAAACGTTTCTCTGATCTTATCTTGTATAGGTAACTCTTTCTTATTATCTTGTTAAACAACTCTTCGCGTTTTTTCATAGCGTCTTGAAGTTGCTCACACTTACTTTTGCTCTTTACTAATAACTGCTTCAATTCCTGACATCGTTTTTTCCAGTCTATTTCTTCCTTAACGTTCGTAAACATACTTAAAAGATCTTTCGGTTGTTTATCGTTTAATTGCTTAATATTGTCCGAGTGTAATTGATACTGATAATTTATTTTTACATTTCCTTCATTTGTCATGCTTGCAATAAGCATGTTTACGACATTGTTGTTCTTGTTGTAATTTTCTGATAAAACAGGAATACCTTGCGACACAGAAACATCTTGTGGCACAGAAATATCTTGTAACACAGAAATATCTTGTGGTACAAAAACATCTTGTGGCACAGGAATATCTTCTGGCACAGATACAATGTGTGGCACAGAAGAAGAAATCACAGGTACAGCGTTATATTTTAGTTTGCGTTTGCCATCACAACGATCTTTCTCCCACATGTCTTTGGTGAAATGTATCTGTTTATAAATAGACAGATTCGTTAATCCATTCTACAAACAGTAACAATAAAAATTCAAATAAATCATACCTCACATATTCGACTATGCATACTGGGTGTCCAATTCGGTCTACCAATACTGGCGATCCACTGTTTTTTCCGATCAGGATTTGAAGGAAAGTTTCTCATCAAAAATCCCTTTCTGTTCGAATTGTTGCAACCGGGGACGCAACAACCCGTCATCCTGTGCGAAATCAATCCAGAAAACAATGATAATTTTTCACGATAACGAGATCTCTGATATTGTCAATTATTTGTCGGATTTTTCGAGATTTGATATCAATCAAACTTGCTTATGTTGTAACTATCCGCTACTTTTATAGCATGATACAAGTAGACAAGTGCTATGCCATACTATGCTTCAGTCTGCTCGTAACTAAAGAAGTTTGCGCATAGCCACGCACTGACCTTATTTTTCGCCATTTTAAAACAACATTTAAAATATATATGGCTCGCGCACTTGACATAAAATTTGAAATGATTGCAAATAATCAAGTTCTAATATAAATTAAGTAAATTAAATAAGAAATAAATGATAATAAATAATTACCAATAGAGTATTAATTATTTAATATGCAGAAAACTGAGTTTTACTGTCATAACAAGTATTGAAATCATTTCACCTGAAAACGGCGGTCTAAAAAGTCAAGCTCTGATTGGCTGCAGCAATTAAACATACGCAAGAACATGAATGGCCAAATAGCAATCGATGATTGGTTGGATCAAAAGATAAGGACCAATCATCTTTGATTAGATCTGTTCGCGTGTTTGCACTTTTTACACTCAGCTTCTTCACTTTCTACACAAGTCTGTCCGGTTTGCTAAACTTAAACTTGCTCATGCAAGAAGTTGAGATAAAAAGAATAGATCTTTAGGTAAACTAGGTTATAGGAATGTAAACATATGTTTTTTGGCAGTGCATATATTAAAATTGAAAGATGTCGAAAGTATTAGGAAAAATGAAAAAAATAGGAAAGATGGGCAAGAAGGTGGTCGAGAAAGTCGATCACTCGTCAAAACTGCGCGTGAATATTCCCGCGGGATTGGCGTCAGCCGCACCGCCACTTGGTTCCCAGCTCGGTCAGGTTAGAATCACGCTGAACTTCAATAGAATGTATTTGATTTCTTTGTACTCTCTTTCTCTCTCTTTCTCTCTCTTAATTCTTTTGTTGTAAAAATTTGTTGTCTCCTAAATTCTATTTCTAATCTTTTTTCTGACAGTAATCATGCTAGATTTGCAAAATCTACTCGTCTTCAACAGCATCTAATGTGAGTGGATGATTTTGATTCCAGAGGAACATCAACATCGAAAAATTCTGCAAGGATTTCAATAATAAGACAAGCAATATCAAGGAAGGCATTCCTTTACCATGTCGTGTGAAAGTGAAGTCTGACAGATCATATGATCTAGTAATCCATAAACCACCGACAACATACTACTTGAAACAGGCTGCTGGAATACAGAAAGGAAGAATAAAGAAGAGTACGAGTACTCTTCCTTATTATTAACCTTCCTTTCAACTTGATAATTTAAATTCTCAGTTGCAGCTACTTTTTTATTAATGTTTCACTGTAGATCGACTGTCGAAATAGCCTTCAATTTTCTTGTAGTATTCTTTAAAAATGAAAAACAGCATTATCAAATTTGATCCTCGTGGCAAAAATTAATTGCTATTATTAAAATTTCTAGTTTTATATTTTCTTAAAAAAAAAAAAAGTCAAATTTAATTCTTTCCAAAAAATTTAAGATTTTGAGTAATTAACTACAGATTTGGTCAAAAAATCAGCGAGGTGATAATCATGTTATCCTTAATTTATTGCTTTGCCCTTGGAATATAAAATAATTGTTGTAGTTCCTTGATATTCAATAGAGAAAGTGCAAAAATAATATAACATGAATATATGAGAAGATAATAAAAAAGATTCATGAATATCTTTTTGTAGGTGAAGTAGCTGGCAAGATAACTCTTAAACATTTATATGAGATCGCCAAAATTAAGCTGGAGGATCCACCCAATGCATTGTTAAATTTAGAACAAATGTGTCAAATGATCGTCGGCATTGCTCGTACATGTGGCATCGAAATCGTGCGTGAAATAGATCCAGAAGAATATAGCCAGTTTTTGAAGGATAGAGAAGTGGAAGTTTTGCGATATCGTGAGCAGCTTCAATTAGCCAAAGAAAGCAAAGTTCTTAGAACAAACTAATCTATGACTAGAATATTTTTATTTCTATTGTAATTATATATGTATATAATAAACAGCGACTCTTTTAACAAAGATTTATTTATTACAAAAATACTTAAATTTGTTATATCTTTCTTCAACTTTAATGACTAATTAAAAGATAAACTAAATGTATAAAATGTACATTTTTTATAGATTATTATGTACAAATACATGAATTGTTTACATTCAGTAAAAAAAAATTAATATTTAGACTTCTCTTGAAAAAAAAAAAAAAAAATTTAAAGCATTTAAAAATAGACATTTACAAGAAGCGTATTCAATTGATAGACTGGCTTTTGTTAAAGATAGGCTTTTGTTAAAAAGGATAAAAGTCCTTTGTCCATAGAGAATTGACCGAATTGTTTAGGTCGAAGTGTATCAGGCCCAGATACATATAGTAGAATGATAATTTAAGAAGTGCCCAGCGTTCAGCTAACGACACCCAGCATTTATCCCATATACTCGAGCATTGTCGAAACTTCTCGCCATATACAGAACGCACGCAACACTTGGACATTTCCATTATGGCCGTCATTCTGGATTGAGTGTGCAGCGAATACTCGATAGAGCGCATGAGATCGTTGGTTTTAAGAATCAACAGCATTTGCCGATTGACACGATCCAGCACATTGCTGATTTGCGGCAGCAAGTTTGGGACATTTTGCTGAAACATCTCCTTCTCGCTAATGTCATAGCGAGTTTTACGCACACCTGACATAATCGTTTCCCAAGTTCTGCCCGACACCATAATTGACAGCAGACCGTAGTAATCCTCAACACCGAGACGACTGCAGTATTTCTTCATAGCTACTCGATCACTGTCGAGAATCGCTAGCCATAGCTTTGAATAGTCCCAGCGAAATTGATCGGATAGATCGGCGTAAAGACCGTGATCCAGCAGAATAATTTCCGCCTGGGAGTCGCGATTGCGCACTAGAATGTTACCGGGATGCGGATCCGAATGAACGAAACCTTCAATAAAGATCATGTGGCTATACAGACGACCGAGCTTGCTGGTGATCTCGTATGGATTCAACTGATGATCATGCATGTACTCTAGGTCATTCACTTGTCCGCCCTCCAGGAACTCCATTGTGAGCACGCGGGATGATGACAAGTCCCAGTATATTTTTGGCACTTTTAGCCAATGATAGTTCTTGAAAAGCCTTTGTACCTTCTCGGCATTCTCGCCCTCCTGAGTAAAGTTCAACTCTTGAGGAATGTTCCTCTTTGTCTCTTTGACTAGCCAGTCGAATTTGAAATCCGGAAATATCAGCGATGTAATGCGCACCAAAGTCGACATGGTCTTAATGTCAACATAAGAGTTACTCTTGACTGCACGATGCTGTACCTTCACGGCCACCACATCGCCATTTTTCAGCACGGCTCTGTGCACCTGTGCGAGACTAGCAGTACCCAGAGGTTCCGGGTCGATGCTCTGAAATATCTCATATGGAGACCTCTTAAAATCCTCCTTAATAACGGTAAGTACGTCATTGAACGAGGACTGAGGTGCCGCATTATGTAGTACACGCATGGTATGTACATATTCCTGGGGCAACAGATAGTCGAGCGCACCTACGTGCTGACCTACCTTGATGTACACCCCTTTATTGGTACAACAAAGCTCTAGGAGTTTCTGCGCTCCATACTTGTGAGCATTTGATTTCAGCTGCAAGTACTCCGATGATGTTTTATCCAATTTACTATCATATAATTCTCTCTTATAATAACAGCTTATGTCAAACACTGTTAGTGCAGCACGGCCTAAGCGTATAATACCAATGGCACTGATATCATACTCATTTGTTCTAAGAGATGCCAGAGTACCTAACCCAACTGTTCCAATAACAACGGCTTTGAACAGCCTTCTGAATGTAAACATTGCCATTCGGTTGACAGATCCTCCTTTTCTTTTAACCGAGAAAAAAACAATGAATTAGTAAAATATATTTTTTCTTAAGATACTTTAGAAACATTACATAATCAGTAAAACATTACATAATTAGTATAATTATAAAATTGCACTAACCTAAAATGATGATGATTAAAAATCCTCATAAATTCGCGCGATACAAGAGCGTTTCATGGCATCGAAACCGACAAACTGAAGAATAGTGAGGAGTATAAATTTTAGAAAGTGATTAAGCTCGTTTGTATTCTACATATCTACCAGAACGAGTCTTGTGATCGAACAATTTTGTCCAATTTTATGTGCACTTTCAGGCAAGGTTATAAATACGATACTTTTACAAACGATCGCTAAACAGTTAGATTAACTTGGACTTTATCAATTCAACCACGTGAACGTGTCACTGCGTGTCATTAGAGGTGCGTTCCGTTTCTTATATGAAGCACATGAATATTTACTGCATGGCATGGAGTGCAGGGTACGTTTCGTTTCTCCAATACTCCATGCGGTTTTAATAACGGAATGGATTCGCAGTGAATTCATGCAGTGAACATGGAATTTAAAATTGATTGAATTACAAATGCATTCAATAATTGTTACATCTTCTTTTTTGACAAAAGAAGAAGAATTTATATTTTTCGAGCAGCACTTATTCTACAGGAAAAGAAAAATAAAACATTTTATCAAAATGTCCAAAAAGGATGTTTAATATCTATTTCTAAAATATTAGAAATTTAACAAAAATTTTACAGATTATTATTCTTACATATGTTCAGATACTTATAACAATCCGAAATATAATCCGAAATCGATTCATTATGAAGCAACTTAGTTATAAGAGTTTAAAATATAAAGATTTTAAGATTAGATTTGAGATACTGTCAAAAATTTTTCATTTTTTTCAGAAATAATTAGCAATAGAAATTCAAAAGTACATTTCTGCATTTTAGTTATGAGTAAATGATAAGATTCTGTATACAGTCTTTATTATTCAAACTATATGAAAACGGTATATATTCGTCAAAATCAAATTTCAGAAACTTTTTGCTACAATTATACAAAATATCCTTTTAAAGTTCGTTATTTTTACTTTCCTCTACCTATCTTGTAAGGATATAACTAATATAAACTTAACCTCTATTATAATCTACTATTTTATATTCAGGAATTTAAAATGATATGAAAAATAGGTAATATATCAATACATTAATTTTTCAGTATTATATAAATCAGGGACTAAAAACGGATATTCTATAGCGGTATACGCAAAATCGAGATCCAAATATCAATATTGGATGTTAAATACCGGTATTCAACCAAAATTTTCATAATATCAGTATACGCATAATTTTTCCGTAATATCAGAGTATTATACCATATACATATTATATGATATATGTATATATGAAATGTTAAATTAAAAAAATTTTTTTATTCTGAGCACCCTACGTATCTTTAACTCTTATGTGATTTTGAATACACTCGCCCCAGCCAAACCACCCATGATTTCAGTTTCGCGCTAAAATATGAATGCATAAGTTGCATGAAATTGCCTCAGCTCAAAAGGTGAAGCAGTTCATGCGGTCTCATGCACCGGAAGAGAGGTCATTCAATTGACGGTAGGTTGAATCATGCATGCAGCAAGTGTGCATGAAGAGAAACGGAACGCAATCCCATGTGGTCTCGTTAAAAATGATTTGAAATGTTTGATGGAACAATTAGAATAAAGAATTTTACGAACTGATCAATTAAAAAACGCTTCAAAACGTTTGCAACATCGCGTTGATCATACCCTAGAGGTGCATAAGATGCATTCCGTTTCACACAGGGAGTGCGTTCCGATTTATGTATAAAGCGCGTGCAAACTGAAATGCAATACTGATGAGCAACGCTTCGAAATCGTTCCATTTTTTCAATGCGCATATAACATTCATGAAGCGCTTGTGAATTCAGAACAGTTTCCTATGCAAGCTGTGGGCTGAGTGGACTTGGTAATGTTAAAAATGGTTCAAACGATTGCGATTCATTGATTAGTTACAAAAATACAGAAAGATACAAATATATTTTTTTTTAACTTTTAAGGAGTGATTTAAGAATACAAAACATAAATAATAAGGTGGTAAATTGTCTCCAAATTTATCGTTTTATTATTTTTAAATATGATTAGAATAATCTATAATTATTATGTTGAAATATCACTCAAACATTGCAATTATAAAAATATTGTATTAAGAATTAAAAATATTTTTACAAATTATATTATTACATTACAATATTATACAATAATATAATAATATATTATATGTATATAATATTATAATATTATAATATTTTATAACACATTTTTAATTTTTAGTTAAAAATATTTAATATAATAACGTAACATAACATTAGACTTTGAAAAGATTGATTTTTAATTTTAAATTTAAAAACTCGTAATTTATTAAGATAAAATTAATTAATTATAATATAAAATAAACAACTTTCAAGACTTCAAGTTATTCTTCCTCTCATAATATAATATTTGTTTTTCTTTTTATTAGGTATAGTAAAAAGAAATCCATTATTTTTCCATTCAATGCAAAAATAATGGATTTCTTTTTACTACACCTAATATAAGAATTCTTAGAAAGATTCCCGATCCATTTAAAAATCACAGTATCACGAATTCGTTCTGAATTACACATGAAGCGCATGGATTGCATGAACGCATCAGATACATCAACCTCAAGTCAAAAGAGAAGCGCTGGGAGGAATACTAATGCATGGTCTACAATGGGCAGTAGCAGTAATGGATTAAGAGAGTAGGCGTAAAAATCAATCATAGTTGAATGTGAGAAAAATAATCAACTATGATGATTGATTTCTACGCCTATTCCTTAATCAATTGCTGTTACTGCCCATTGTAGATCATGCATAAGAATTCAGTACGATTAATACAATCTGGGGAATTAGTAGCACTTTCGAAACACTTTCGAAGCGCGCAATAGCTAATTTGGAATGACTTTCTGTGCAGTCTACGCGTTTCATGTGAAATTCGGAACGCATTTTAAGTTTTATTGAAAATTAATTTAAAGAACGTATTACAAAATGTCATTTCATATATAAGTACAATAAGAATAATAAAATAATAATGTATAATTATATAATGTATACAATTGCACATAATTACACATCATTTTCTGTATTTCATTTAATCCTATTATTGGCATAGTTTGTCTCCATATTAACAAAACAACTAAGGATTTTATCATAGAGGCAACAACATAGAATGTATAAGTATACAGTTTTTTTGAAGATTTCGATTTCTACAAGTAAAATTGGAAATGACCGGCTAGAAGAAGAAGAAGAAGAAAAAGAAGAAATATACAGTTTCCCAAAAAGAGTGTAGAAACCCTGTAATAATTTTTATAAAGTAAAGATGTTGGAAAATTTCGAAATACGTTTCGATATTCCAAAAAAGTTACTTTTATGTATGCTTATTAACCATCACTCACAGGTGCGTGAAGACGAGAGAGATGATCGTGAGTAATACCAAGTAATGCTAAATATATGAAATTTTCACTTTTAGCTGTTATTTTGAATTATTAGTAGAGATTTAAAATTGTTAGCATCTTGATCGCCATTAAAAAGCCTTTCAAATAAGGTTCCAAATACGGCTTTTAATGATATTTAAAATTTTCATTACATCTTCCGTCCTCGCACACCTAGGAGAAGTTAATCAGCACTCATGCAAAAGATAGCTTTTTATGGAGCATGTGTTTCACCGTTTTCTAGTATTCTCTTTTTTTACGAAAATTATTACAGAATTTCCATATCCTTGGGAAACCCTGTATATGCGTACAAATA
>Ga0157364_1003115_pt1 | contig 15963 bp, 7 predicted proteins | sample AttsexASBM2_FD_111476 | JGI IMG/M metagenome (GOLD analysis project Ga0157364, IMG submission 111476) | Fungus gardens microbial communities from leaf cutter ant in Ribeirão Preto, State of São Paulo, Brazil - Atta sexdens ASBM2 | ecosystem: Host-associated > Fungi > Mycelium > Unclassified ...
AGAGAGAGAGAGAGAGAGAGAGAGAGAGAGAGAGGACGTCAACCCTGCCCCGAAAAATTCGCGCGCGCTCCTTTCTTCACGCGTACGCGCTATGAATACACGTGCGCGTACGCGATAACTTACTTGTTAATGTTGTTATAATACTGAAAATACTGTTGTTGTTGTTTAGTTGTAGAGCTCGCCGCCGCTAGTCACTTCCCCCCTCGCCTTCCATTCTCCTCTTCCCTTCACGCCCGTTACCATTCTCCTACTTTCCCATTCCCATTTCCCACACTAACCACGATCTTCTCTCTGAGACCTCGTCCGATGATCACATTAGGAAGTACATTTCCATTCGTCGCGACGCCATGATCCACACTACACATGCATCGAGTTACGTGTGCCCGAATCCACGCGCGTATTATCATTTTTGTTACTCTCTTTAATGGTGATCGATCGCGACCGTCGTGCTCGGGTCACTTCCGATCATCGCGCTTGAAATGTCTCCCTCCAAATGCCGTGCGAGGTTCGCGAGGAATGTCCGTTCGTCGCGCGAACATCCGTTTCGATGTATATCTCGTGAGAGATTCGTTTTGAGATCTACGCGAAATCCAACGATTTTTTGCAAACCGCTTTCAACAGGTTTGGTTTTGTCCCATGGGACATGAGACTGATTGCCGCGAGTAGTTATTGCATATTCTTATTACTTCGGTAAGCTTCGAATTAGCTCATACATCATCAGCACATCTTATCCGCGGTTTTAAACGATTTTGTTTCCCAAATTGTTCGTACGTTATTTCTGGTCAATTGTTTGATCTTGCTGCGTAAGACATCAGATTGATCCATGTGTTATCAATATATAATATGTTTGCAGAGATAGTTTGAGAAATTGTTGGAGACATTAATAATTTCATCATTATATTTCAATACAATAATATATATAATATAATATATCGACATATTTGGGTAGCAGACTCGCCGAAGATTGTTGAATCGTGTATGGGCGTTTGGGACTGTGTTGATCATCCGAGATCAACTTGACCCAATTAATTATCCATGAGATGCGAGAATAGAAGCGGATTCTAAGTAACCGGACGACAGGACATCTTATATGTTGCGGATCAATAGATTGTATTCCCCATGAATTTGCTTTTCGATTTCCATCTCATATGTCTCTTCGTTTTGTAATGGTTATCGACAATTCCTACGGAAATTCATTCTGAGGTGCATTTCGTAACTATGACAGCGTTTTTTTGAACGTCATTGAACGGTCATCGCACGCATTTATTTTTTTTTGTCTTTTCAACTTATTATTATTGATCAGTTTTACTTAAATAATTTTCGCACCTTCCACCCCAGTACATTCGTCTCCATCATTCTGTCGCGAAATCGCATCGACCTACATTAACTTTTTGGTCAATAATTACTTTTCTCATTCGGTTTACATGATAAATTTAATAACTTTTGTTGGCGAGTATATGCTGAGTGCTTATCGATGATATCATTATTCATTACGTTTAAATATATACGTGTATGTCACGATACGTTTCGGAGTATTCGCGGAAAATCGTATCAAGTAACGTTAAACGCTTAAATATGAGATCCTGAATTCACTTATAGATAACGCAAATAACTCTAATAGAAATAAAAATTGTTCAACTCAAGGAGATACGCAGAAAATTTATAGAGACCTGAATGGTGTAGTATTACAGGAAATGAATCTCAAGAAAAGAAATAGGATGCTTGGCGTTTGATTCAAGCGTAAAAAAAAAACCGATTGCGTATACCATAGTTAAATTATCGACTTTCTCATTTTCGACTTTCATAACAAAATAATGCAATCGTTTAACGTAACCGCTATCTTTATTAACGATATGAAAGCAGAAGACGAATTGTCATTGTCGTTTCTAACTTCCCATTTTACGGCAAAATCCTCTTCCTTTTTCTTTCTTATTAGCGTAGTTAGTATTGTAGCGCATATAGTAGCTATTAGCCGGTTTAACAATCAGTGTAAGACTTTTCCTTTTTGCTCTGTATCTCATTCTCTCGATAATTACGTTACAGCCTGATGCAACTTTTGTTTTTCTCTCTTTTTCATTTGTGTCGCTGCGCTTAAAAAAAGAATGCGTTGTTGCTATCGCTTATGTTTTTGAATTCTCACGAAACCACCATCTATCCGAACTACCAATGATGAGAACCACCACCACCACCCTCCGATTCCCACCTGACTGCCGCGCAGCCGTTTTAGGTTTGCGCCGGCGTCTGTTTCATTTGAAAAGAAAACTTATAGTATTAATATATTTTGTTGGATGGATCGCCAATCGCGGAAGTCCTCACAAGTCCTCCGCCGCGCGACTCCGTGCATGTTTGCTATTATATTTTTTATTAATATTATTGTATTATTATTATTCTATTATTATTAACGTGTTGCAACTTTCGATTGTCGATACAAGACGTCATCCAACGCCCCTATATTATGAAGAGAAAAAGGCTAGCTGGCATGACCTAACGATTCTAATTACAATGAGAATTCGCGGATTATGTCAGGATCTTTGGAGATCATCAGAGATTACTTCATTGATGCAAACATTAATTTATTAATTCTGAAAATTTTGGAAAATTCTTAGATTGCTCTAAAATTTTCGGATTTTTGCATTCAATCGTTTATTTAAAAAAAAAGTTATTTCGCTACTTTGAGAATATTACACATATTTTACACATAGATAATTATTGAATTTAAAAAAAAAATAATTTTCGATTACTCGATCGAGTATCGGATTGTTTCAAATCAATGACAGATTTTTAAATAGAATAATGAATTAAAATGTGGATAGAAATAACGATCTCTCAATAATTGACTCTGTAATTCGATTAGGATTCGAGCGAGAACTAATATTTAACATTTCTAATAATAACTAATATTTAACGTCTTCAAATAGTTTCGTCATCGATTGCAATCGAAGATCCTGGGATAATCCGCAATTATTGCTATCTCGTGATCGCTTGATTTGGTAGTCGATCTGATCAAGTCGGCAAAAAGCTGATATTTATGAAGTCGAACTGAAGATTCATTCGATTAAGGACTTCGATCCAAAGACTTAATCCTTCGATCAATCTACCGTAAATTTATAATTCGAGAAATAGGAATTGTGATTTAAGCGTTTTGTACCTGCTGTAGTCACTGTTTACAAGTATAAACGACTTTACTAAAAAAGAGAAATACATGTGATCAAAAAAATATATAAGTTTCAGTGACGTTTGTATAACGTTATGAATCTCATAACTGACGTTTGTATAATATGTTAATGAATATTTAGAGACACGCAAATTATGATGTACGGCAAACGTTTTGCATCTGCGACGAACAAGTATGTGATATTCGACAGATACAGGTACTAAAATAGATGTTGAATCGTGAAACCTTTAATTTTTTACGCAATTAAAGACTACCGAACCAGGTGATCGTCGTTGAATTTTATCCTTGTTCGTCCGAAATAATTCCGTAGACATTCCGTGAGCATTTTCGATCTTCTTCCTTCGAGTCGCGTAAACGTTCAGAATCATATCGCGGAACAGCACCTGTCATTATATGTTCGTTTGCCATCTCGAACGAAGGATTCGATATTATTTTTGACCGCAAATTCTGGACATTTTCCCTCGTCATGAAGACGAAACTTTAAGGATGAACAAGGATATTAAAAATTAACAGGATGTCCGCAGAGAAAACGAATGCAGAGATCACCGAGAATTATTTAGATCAATCACATTTTTATTATACATTTCGCGATTTTGTTTCGATGTTTCTGTTTAGTTTCTTGATTAAGCGCCATTCTCGTTGGCTCGGGCAAACCGTCAAGCTGTTTCAACATTAATCGATCACGCCTCCGCGTTTATTTTTTAAATAACTTGACAAAGACGGAATGCCAAGAGAACGACGCGAATGGAATATCTGTAATTCGAAATCTTTTTCTCTAGGAAGGGGGATATTAATTTAGGGAGGGGAGGGGTGCACAGAGGAAACTTGCACCATCGAGACGGCATCACAAGGTATCTGTCCATTAGTATTTATATCGCATAAACATGCGTTGATCCCTAATTAACATTACTGTCATTATCATTATTGCTATTATTAATTAGTTATTATCGATTATTTAGTTACTATTATTATTATTATTATTATTATTATTATTATTATTATTATTATTATTATTACATTATTAGCCTTATTAATCAGTTATTATATCGTTATTATATTGTATTAACGCGTTTAACGCGAAAACTGAGAAGAGACGATGCGCCACCTTGCCAGCTAGCCATCACTACCACTTCGCCGCTCTCATTGTCAGTAATCGGCCGTGAGGCGCGCGCACACAAGACAAGAGATTAAATTCCATTCCTACGCATTACTCCCAAAGTAAGAATCCGCGAGATGTACGTACATGCGTGTGTGTATGTGTGTATATGTTACTACTGTGCCTGCGTGTGTTTTATATATGCGTGTGCGCGCTCGCATTACTCGCGTTATCACCGAGAATGAGACGCGCTCCGCGATGCGCGCGAGAGATGAGAACGAATTACCGTTTCGACACTGTCACTTTTCTTCTCGCTGTCAGCCACTCTTCTTCCTCTTTTTTTGTACTGGTTTGTTATGTTATTATTATTAATATTATTATAATATTATTGTATTATTATTTTTAGATGATACAACTCGATTGTTCTTAATTTAATTGTAAATCGTATTTTTGTTTGTTTTTTAGTTATTTTTTGTTGTAAAATGCTTTTTAATAATATTTTCAGTTCACATTATAGATAAGCATTGGTCTTATTTTTATTTTCTACGTCTCTTGCCTGCTATTCCCTGACAACGGCGGCGGCCCGGTTCGGAAAATCAATATTCCCCTTTTGAGGAAAGTCCATTTTGAAGCATCGAATGGAAATGTAACTCTTAAGAAAAGTCCACTGTCAAATGAAAGTTTAATTACTCATATAAAATTTACAATTTTATTGTAATTTTATTTTATTCTTGTTACACATAGATTAAATATTCTTCGCCTAGTATCGCAATGCGATGGTTACTATTTCAAATTCATTCTTTATTATTCATTACATAAATGATAAAAAACTATTTTTAAAGCATAGATATATAATTTAAATAATGTAAATTTGACTATTATTCTATTAATTCGTTATTCCATTAATTAATTATTTTTCGAACTGGTCCGTCAATATTTTCTTATCCGAGTAATCGAGTTTTCATTTACGATCCTTGTAGGCATATCATATGCGTTTTAACACAAGTATGATCGACGAGAAAACCTACTCCCAACGAAGTTTCCTCGTCGATGGTGATCAGTACATTCCACTATAACGTGTGCGTTATGTAGCTTTATGTTCCTGTTTGATTATAGATGATGCAGTATAGTCTCTATAGATCTCTTAGTGTAGCTAGTTGTTTGTTGTCCACCAACACACATGTCCTCGTTACGTGTAACTGCTGGGATTTCTCATAGTAATTTAAAATCTATTATGCGAAGGAAGAAATACTGTCAAAAATAAAACCGAAATTTTATCCTTTATTCAAATTAACTATTTGTATTATCTTATGTGCCATTTCTTGATTTTTATTGTTAAAAATTATTATTAATTATATTATTCTACAGCGAGTTTCTGTCATTCCTTTTCAGTATCTGTCATTCCTTTGATTTGGTCTATAAGAACCCGGGAAAAATGTTTCACATATAATAATTATATATAATTATATAAAAATATTTGTGATATAACATATTTTATATACAATTATATATAACTATATATAAAATATGTTTATATATATATATATATATACATAACATTTTTTCCCGGGAAAGTAGATGTTTATTATTTTTTCCTTTACTAGCAATTTTTTTCGTCAAATTCCAAAATCGTTTGAGAAATATAGTATTTTCCAAATGCCAAAAATGATGAACAAAAATGATATTTCGAATGATAAATGAATCCTGAAGAAGGCATTGCTGATAAGCAAACATCTTGTCAATCGATACGGTTCAGTCGAGGAATGACCAAGTCAATTGCATATTCTCTCGAGTTGTTGAATTTTACTTAACTTGTTTCTAACACATGTTATTTCTTCTGATATCTTAAGTGCGAAAATGTAATGTGAGATGAAGAACTTGGTCAGTTCTCGATCTTAGTTTCCAATACCGAATATCCTCGCTTTTCCTGACAGTTTTCTTTCCGCGCGATGATCTCTCGTGACGAACGTTCAGAAAAATAGAGAAACGAAATGAAACGAGATCTCGCGACTGAACGGGGAAATTCCTATGAGCGAATGCATGGCCCCTCGGCGGCACTCGCGACGTCGTGATCGCCAGTGAATTAATAATAACGAGAAAAAAAAAGAGAGACGAGTTTTTAGAAACCTATAGCGGATTATATAGATATTACATATATATTTTTGTACGTTCGCAACGCGCGTTAATTGTGTATCGACCGCGCCGAGCGCCGCCGACAAAACGCATGCAGAACGCCTGTCCCTTGAAAACATGAAGAGGGATGACTTATCATAAATCATTTGACTTGCTGCAATTTGTGCGGTGAAGTCACAGATGCGTCTGTGTTACGAGTAATTCGATCTCGGTCGAGGATCAGAGAAAACTTTTCCTTGCGTGGGAGAAGAGGAGAAGAGACGAGATCGAGAGCTTAATGACAAAAAGGTATTCATTTCGAAAGAAGGGGGGGGGAACTTTTTTTTAATTATCCACACGACGCCACACATTTTGAGACACAAAAGCAAAGACAGCGGCGCGCGGCGACTCTGTGTAACTTTCGCGAGAAAGGAAAAGAGCGAGAGAGAGAAAAAAAAAAGAAGAAAAATTACATTCTTCCCGGGCCCAAGTAATGTTACTTAATGAGTAAACAAAAAAGAGCAACTGTGAAAGTGAGATGATGAGAGAGTGAGACAGATACTTTTGGGGAGAAAGGGTACGAGAGGAGATTGAATGATTGACGCTATTTTTAACTCGAGAAAAATACCACTCCAAGTATTGTTGCATGCCTAGTTATATATTGTACTTGCTGCCGAGCTGCAGTCTCTCTGACACCACACAATGCATATTAAATGCTGTAAACGAAATCCGTGGAGGATCGGCGCATCGCAATGTCGGCTCGGTGGCATCGAATCGGCTCCGGTCGATCGTACTTTCATCCTCTGCACGACTAGGTTATTATAATTTAACGAAGTCGTCGGATCGCTGACCGGAGCTGATCGAAATGCGACCGTAAGCTTTGGGCGACACGCGCGACACGAATTTCCTAGTCCGTAAGCGATATACGCGAATTAATTATTATTGTACGCATATATCACTAGCATGATTAAACGTGGTGTATACGTATCCGCGCGCGACGTGCGCCAATCGACGACGGTACGAATTACAAGAGAGTCCACGAATCGAGAACGAGCGCATGTGTATTAATGACGAAATTTAGAATTTCTTTGAAGATGAAGAAATTCAAAAGAAAATTCATGAGGTCATTAATACTACCAGTAAATTCAGCTCGAGAGACTCGGTCATATATTCAGTGTTTGAATCTCTCGATGTAATCTCGTTCTGAGCTATGTAACTCTGGAAAGCACAGTTCGAAGATAAAGATAATGGTAAAGTTATTTTGGAAAATCCATTTCAACATTTCCTGATAAAAGAAAATCATTAAAGGGAACTCGTCTGTCGCTGACCGTTCTTATAAAATCTATTTAAATCTTGATTTTGCAATCGTGATGATCGAAATGGCGATCTGGAAATGACGGAGTAGCGAAATATGCAAGCGCGGGAAATGACGTGAATTACGCCGTAATGCGAGTTACGGGTATGAAGAGAAAAAAAAAGGTTATGAAGAGAAAAAAGAAAGAAAATTGATGCATACGTTTGAAGTACAAAGATGGCGAAAGATTCTTTATTATTATAGCCTGACCGACGAACAAATTATCAGGCCGGTCGCGTCGTTCTCCTTTGGAATTTAAGTAGATCTTAAGACGTTACTCGATGTTGAATGGCCAGTTATCGTTAATCGTTGAACCGCCCTTGCTGCTTACTTACCTTGGAAAAAGTTTTTAATCGTCCGTATGTTGAAGCGTAAAGGCAAAACGATGCGACCAACATTTCGTGTTTCCATTAGAAAATAACTTTTCACGTCTTTTTCCTCCTTGAAAAATCGTTGCTGAGCTATCTTCCGATAGGCCATTAAAATCTTCGATTTACTCTGAGTTTGATATACAATATAATATTCATATTTCAAATCTTCAATGAATAATAAACTCTTTGTTCTTCATGTATTGTAGTATGTGCTTATTTACAACGATATAATTTTATCCGTTTTGTAACATAAGAGGATTTAGAATTGAAGTGTTATGTCTCCTCTAATTCAGATTACTACAGACAAATTACTTATGTCAAATAATAGGCTCAGCCTTAAATAAAATCTTTCATAAGCACGTGTCTTAATTTGTCACGCTTGGTGATATTTCCAGAGTTGCATATTCCTTAAAATGGTACACGAGTGTGAGACGCATAATCAATTTTCAGCCCTCATTTCGATCAGGGAAAAAAATAAACACTTGTGAATTTCGATATACTTTAACGCTTTCTTGACAAAGAAGTGTAATTGTAAAGTATCATAATTGTAAGGACGTTGTAACGCAGATCTCGCGTGGACCACTTGTTGTGCGATTAACTAACATACATTCCATTAAGAGGAGCTTATCAGAAGGAATGCAGGGTCCGAACTGGTTTGTTTTCCCCAACGAACCGCCGCACTTTTTTGCGGGGAAAGGAAAGAAAAAGAGACGGGAGGAGTAAAAATGATCGAACTATAATCGATCAGTTGATAGCCGTTGATTGGGCACAGCACGTGGTACGATATGTGTTGTAATTTAAGGTACGTTTTTCTAGACTTAGCTTTCGCGTGTTTTTAAGGTTTAACTCTAGCGAACGAAAATAAGAAAGAAAGGTGTATATGCATGGGCGAGATAGAGAGAGTAAGAATTTTGCTATGTGGTGTATAGATAAGAAGCCTCCAGTATTCCAGAATGTCTGTCATGTAATCGTGAATCGTTTACTCTCTTTTAATTTTTATCATTGAGCGAAAGAAGAAGGGAGAAGGAGCGCCGAGTATCTCCTTAAAACGACGAAGGAGTTAAATACTGAAAGTAAGAATAGCGCATTAAATAAAGAGGACGAGAAAGAAAGAGAGGGAGAGAGATGAGAAGATGGGAGGACAAAACTTATATGTATATTACGTGTATGAATATATTAATTAAGTCGAGTGTGTTTTATTCGTCGGCCATTTTTCCGGTGCCGCCCGCCATCTTGTTATTACTATTGTAAGTCGTATGACAAGAAAACTTATACGATTGAATGTCTAGTCATGGCCTCTCGATAACCTTTGCTACTTTGCATCGCGTGTAAAACAAGTTAAACACTCAGCGTATGTAATAATTAATACTATTAGTCAGTAAGGTAACACGTATACACGCACGTATATACATAAATATACGTACGACACGGAGACACGCGCATGACACACACGTACACTCGAGGAAGGACACGTGCGCGGAGCACAGGGATAATTGCTATTATTATCACTATTATTACTATTATCATATTATTATATTATTATTATTACTATTATTATTATATTATTATTGCTATTATTATATTAGAAAGGGGATTTAATAAGGCTTTTCCTACATTTTCATACTCGTCGTCGTGATGTCAGTCACATTATTATTATCATTGATTACTATTGGCATACGACAATTATATTATCCCCGCTATCGAATCTGTTGCCAAACGCGCGCGTTCGTCATTTATTATGAGTCATTACGACATCTTGCCATTTACTATTGTCTCTTTATGGAATTATATATCTTCGTCTCTGTTCGTTATTGCGGTTTATCGAATTTATTAAGTATTATTTATAATTGCCGACCTTAATTGTCTTTGCACAAGCATCGCGACACAACTCTAGTCGCCAACTACTAAACTCCGCGATGCGATTTTACTATTACAATCTAATTACTATTAATTGAACATTATTTATTATTTTAGTACTATTATTTTTATTATTACTCTAATATTATTTTTATTATTATGATTATTATTGTCATTATTATTGATAAATTATTGCCCAACCTAACATTACGCATCATTATATTCCATATAAATCCTATTCATATCTCTATATTCGCTAATCGAGCATAGTACAGACACATAATATACGCATAATACATTACATTATAAATATATATGACGTATACATGCATATATATTTAAATTAACTATTATTATTACTTAGATTGGTAGGATTTTATTAAAGAAGTTAACACGAGCAAAGAGATAGGGAAAGAAAGAAGGAGAGAGAAAGAGAAGCATGGAAGCGGCAAAAGCGTTGTTTGACAAGTTGAACAAAAAGAAAAAAAAAAACGAAAGAGAGAAAAGTAAATAGTTAGACCGCGCCCGTCGCGATGCGCGTGTCTGGTTGAGAATATATATGTATTTTTTTAAATTTTGAAATTAACAAAGAACACAAAAAATTGTGTGTGCGTGAATGTGAGAGGGAGGCGCGATGAATAAATAAATCTGGGAACAGTACTACTTGTAGATTATTAATTAACGACTCTTTAGCCATGCAACGTCACGGTGATACTCGCGTTGATAACACTCTGTTGACAAGACGATAGGAGAATGTACGAAAGATACGGAAAACAATGTGGTACGGGGGAGGGAGGAGAAGAAATAAGTTGAGATTTGGAGAAGGCTTGGATGTTTCTCTTTTCGTTTAGACGATAGCTAGACATTAGCTCGTTATCGATATTTATAATTGTATGTCTGCGAATTATCGAATAACATTTTTGCGTAATCTCGCGACTCTTCTCTCTCATAGGAACATCTACGTACGCGGCACTTGAACTTTTCTCTCGCAACGATCCCAGATTATGGTAATCGATAGCTCGTAATCGTAACGCGCTCTTCCGGCGAACGAGAAACGCGGATCTAGAACGAACAAACGAACGAACAAACTCGCAGATCGCGCGCGATAAACCGCAACAATAGCGGTTGGAAATTTGCGCAAAAATCAGCGATGCTTGACACTTTGCGTGTCTTAATTCTTGTACTCTTGGAACCAGATGTCATAGGCATCTATCTATCCATTCCTGTCGCAATATTTTTTTAAGCCAAGTATCTTATCTATCACACATTTTTACGGATTGAGCTAACAAATTTTTACAGATTCAAATTCTAAGAATTTCCTTTAGATAGAGACTAATTATAATAACTACTTTTAAAAAATTAATAAATTTCTGATTGTGAATCAGATGCCACTTTAAAACAAGCACTTCTCTTGGATTCTGTACAATAATTAAGAAACAATATGAAATATAGAAGGGGAGGAACATTTGAAGATTTTAATACGTGCACATGGATATATCGTGTTCGTTGTCTTCTTTTTCAATATTCTTTTTCAATATTTATTTGATAGAGGACAGAGGAGAGTTGATGGAAATAATATACGAAGAGTTTGAGTCACACTCATTAAAAAAAAAAAAAGAAAAAAGGAAATTACTTTTTTAATATATGACTTGTTAATATATGGCATTTGAATGCGTGACGCAATATTTTAAATGTCATACAGTATATCATTAAGTATATATATCACTAAGCCCGAAAAAAATTTTTATATAAAAACATATTAATATATATAAAAATATATTATTATCTTTGAAATTTGACCATATATGTTTACATATTCTTCTTCTTTTGTAAAATTATTGTTTAATACAAGTAAAATAACAATAATAATGAGAAATAATTAAAAGAATCATTTTTGCATAGTTTCTTTTACAAAAAAATCTTGGAGGAAGGAATGAGGAAAATTGTTAAAAATTTTTATATGTTTGTATATATTTTTACATGAAAAAATTTTTTTTTGATCATTAATTTTTGTCATAAACATCCCTTCGATCTATCTACTCTCCTCTTCATGCAAGTCAATCGACCAAGCGAGAGACAATGTTTAATGGTGGAAATTTTATATCTCCTAGCTTATTACTTTGCATGATAAAAAAATTCTTTTTTAATATTTTATTAAAATCCTTTAGTATTCAAAGCTTGGAAGAAATATTTTTCAGCTTTTATATGCTTTGTATGAGTTTTTATTATGTTGTTAAGGATATAAAGAAATTGAAGATTTTAAAAATAAGTAAGAGGTATTACCTTTCTTATAAAATATTAATTCAAAACATATTTATGATTTTGTACTGCTTTTCATGATATCGAATTCTATCGCTGTGCGAGCGCATTGAGTCGCGAGGAAACAGAATTGAATGAAAAAAAAAAAAGGAGGGAGTTGAGCCGTTCAGCGGAAAGAAAGGTATAAACTATAAGTATCTTCACATGTCAATTACTCTAGGGAACATCAAAGCCACGGGTGAAACGTAGCCTTTGCGAACCATCAAAGGAACTTTTTATCCCGCGAAAATCTTTTTTCTACCATCCTAACGTATGTACTTTTTAATGCGTATCCGGTTATCGACCGATTCGTCTACCGCTTCCGCTTCTTCTTGGTACACCGTTCAATTTTGATGCACGCTGATGCGAGAGGAACAAATAGAACACATTGAACAAAAGAAGAGCGGAACCACACTGACCACGCGACAGGCATCATTCGCAGTTTGGAATCCGCGATTCGTTTCACACGAAATGAAAAAAAAAAAACGGAAAGAGAGGGAAACTCGAACAGATTTCGGGCGGGACGTCCGATTCTTTCTCGGAAATTATGGCAACGGGACCGAAGTTTGTTTTGAAGGTACCGTTACGACATACACTTTTGCATGAAATGAAAGGGAAAAAAAATGAGAAATATAAAAAAGCGCGAAATGTCGCTGGCTTGATCAGTGAATGATTGGTGAATAACGTTTAGCTGATAAACGCCGACGATCGTTGAACGAGAGTATCAGAGTTGTTCTTTGGAAATTTTATTTTTGCAAAGCAAACCAATAATGTAGATCAGCTATATAGAATATAGCGACTGCCAAGAGAAAGATGACAGTCTAATAAGATACGTATTACGCGTATTGTTGTAATTCCCAATATGAAAGAATAAACGTTCCCTCCGAGCTGATCGACAGACAAAGTCAAAATAAAAAAGGAAAGAAATAAATATAAGGGAGCCAAAAACGAGATAAATAGAAAAAATATGGAAGCGATCAATTTTTCACAAGCAACACGCGCGAATTTTTATACGACTTAATCCTTCCGAGGCACTTTTTTACTATTTAACATTTGACTAAAAGCATATCTTTTATTAATACATCTGTAAAGTCATTTTCCCTTCTTAAAATTTGTTACTATTTAATAAATTAAAGGTAAAAAAAGGGAAAATAAGTTTACATATCGATTTCGAAAAGTTATTATAATCTTTAACTTTTCTTTCCAAAATAATACCTGCGCAGTACTTTTCTATAAGAACTTTTGTAGAATTCAATCCCAATCCTTAAAATCTATTTTAGGACACAAATTCTTCGAAGTCTCGAAAGGCTGAGAGATCATAGTCGCGATCACGAAAAGCAGCAGAATATTCAATTTGAAAACTTGTGTCGACTAAATTTTTCAACTGGATGACTAAATCAAATCAAACTGACGCGCGAGGGAATTCATTCAACAAGTCTGATTGTTATAGGTGTTTTAAAAAGTTGAACGAATGAAATTTACAATCATTAAAATTACATTACGTTGTTGGAGCACGACGCTTTTATCGATTCCATTTTGATAATTCCATTTCGATAATCATATATGTAGATTCGTTAGAATTAGGAATTAGTTATATTTTAACGTAATTTAACGATTTAGAGGCCAGACTGTACAATTGTTTGAAGAATTATAGAACAACATAAGAATTTTTTATAAAATGTGCAGAGGAGTATCGATCGTTGACGCAAGGATAAATGTTCTTTATTGTTATCTAAGAGAAAACTTCGAGCACGTATGATTCTGTTTTCGATTGGGGAAGTATTTTGATAAATTGAACTATAATTAATTTACAGACAATCTTATTTTTAAAATAGCAAGGAGACAGTATTGATTTTTGTGTACTGAGATATATTCTCCCTAGTGCACATTCGATAAAGATGATCGTAGATTAATATTTCGTATGAATGTGTAAAATAAAAAAGAATCACATCGAATTATTGATAAATTTACATCAAGACTTTGTTTGCTCGCGATATTCACTTTCACGTACCACACTTATAAACAATCTTGTGCGCGATAAACTTGTAAGATTTCTACACCAAGTGCTCAAGGAAGAATCGTTTTACTCGAATTTGAGAAAAACGATTCTTTAACAAGTGAGTCTTATCACAAAGTTGACAACAAAAAATGCCTATGAGATTTCTATACACGAATTATTATTTTTCAATAATGTCGAATTTAATTTTATAAGTTGAATCATAATCTGATGATTGTTAATAATTTTGTTCCATTAATGTTTGTGAAACATGCGCAGATTTTTGTTATAATATGCATACAGTTAATATTTCATGATTAAAAAAGATGCTACAGCCGAGCTATTTAATTTCTCGTTCAGTTTCCTTATTGCTTGACCAGGCATGATTTAGATCCGGCCTACAATATCGATATCGATGAACTTAAGTTCCACCTCCACGTGATGCGATAGCATTATTAATCTCCAGTGTTGGATATTTACTCGATGTTTGTTGAATTTGGCCGCGTGGAGACGGATCTTAAGCACAGATTGATAAAGGATGTCTCGCTCGCTCAAATTAATTGAGAATCCTTGAGAATGTAAATCTCCAGGAACCGAGTTGAATCGTTAAAAGAGATGACTTTAAAAGGGATCGCGCAGCGAGAAAAAGAGGAATAGAAAAGAGAGGAAGAGAAAGATTTTTAGAGTATTATTTTGTCATAGTATTTATCATATTTGTAGGTATATACATAATAAATTAGAAAGCCAATATATCGATTAATGGTTAACAATATACGTGCATATTTAACGTACATATATGTATAGCTATTTTAGAAAACGCACTATGACTAATTATCGAACTATATGATATTAACAATTTATCGAATATGTTATATAACATGTTTGTACGTAATTTTTAATTATTGATTAACTGCGTTTTGCTCATGTTGCGGGGGGGATTTTCACCGTATGAAACATTCGTGTTATCGCATTTGCAGATTTGTATGGAGCGAAGTGGGAAGTTCCAAACGCGTACTTTGTAAACGTTTGATTGTGCTACTTTTAGAAGCCCTTTCTCATTATCAAGTTTTCTTGAAAGGTATTTACAATATTCGATATTTTAGCAAATGCACTTGATAAGAATTGATAATCAGGCAAGACAAACACGTGAACGTGAAAATCATTTTAAACGTTACTTTTATTTTGAAAGAGAAAGAATCTGTTCTAGGAACCACATGTTCCAAAAAGAATGCAGAATGATGTAATGATAGAAACAATATAAATGATCTTTAGAATCTAGGAAGAGAGCGACGATGAGTAATATAAATAAGGTCTATAAAGCGATGTTGAGCCTAAGAGGAAGAAGAAAATAGCAAAGCTAGTCTATTGTAAACAATTACGTACGACTGTACTATTTATATAATTATGATCATTGGCACGTTTACTTACATCACTATGACATTATTATTATGACAGCATTACGATGCATAACAATATCATTATAATATATACGTATGCCATCACCATTAGTTATCGATGTCCTTTGACTCCGATCGAACGCTCAAACGAACGATATACCGCGATCATTCGTGCGATCGTACGCTCGGTCGTTTGATTAACATCTCGTAGAAGTAACTAATTGGACCTTAGATATTCTTATCAACAAAGGCTTGGTGTAAATATGGATCGTGTGTATGTACGATTTTACAATCGTATATCGCAGGA
>Ga0157364_1003116_pt1 | contig 15963 bp, 12 predicted proteins | sample AttsexASBM2_FD_111476 | JGI IMG/M metagenome (GOLD analysis project Ga0157364, IMG submission 111476) | Fungus gardens microbial communities from leaf cutter ant in Ribeirão Preto, State of São Paulo, Brazil - Atta sexdens ASBM2 | ecosystem: Host-associated > Fungi > Mycelium > Unclassified ...
AATATGCAGGTGCATTATTAAAATATTATATCTCGCGTTTATTTATGTGATTCAAATGTTAAATACTTGTATTTTGTTTTTCTTTAAGAATTAATATTATATAAAATTACTGCATTATAAAAATAACTTACTATTCTTCCATCTGTTGATGATATTTTTCCACAAAGTCAAGAACATATTCTGCGCCAAGGAGGCCAGAGTTATAAACGGCTGCAAAGACACTTGTACTGTCCTGTTTGCGAATTTGACTGGTACTATAATTGCTAATGGCAGATTTCAGATATCTACACGAAAATGATAGAAATTAATTTTGTAAGAAAATATTATATAGCATACAATATTTGCTTAAATTTTATCGTAGTGCTATTTTCCTCTATCGGAATTACAGCTACGACTATATATAGGCCAAACGCTACCAAGAATTGTTAAAAAAATAAAATTTGAATTACTTGTATATTATTAATGTAAACATTTTTAATTATATTAATTAATTAGAAAACGTTTAAGTTGTTTCTAGATAACTTATTATCTATATATAATAAATATCACAGTATATCTTTATTTTATCTTTATCTTAAACAATAGTACTTCTATATATTAAGCGGTAACGATAGTTCAATCACGTTTCAGCGTTTCAAGTCTTACTTTTCCAAAATGGTAGTATTCTGACTGTATCCCAAAGCCTTTAAGATCACTATTTTATCGGTCGCATAATTGGAATGAACATATTCATTCCACAAAAAATCCCAATCTTCAAAAGTTCCGTGTCTTATGGCTACGTAATATGCTGTGGGCCTTTCGTTCGGTTTGATACTATTGAATATTAAATAATTTAACATGTATATATAATACACACACACACACACACACACACACACACACACACACACACACACATCTTATAAAAATACTTAGAGGCTACTTGAATTAAACTTTATTATATTTTATTTTATATGTGTACATTATGGAGGTCCCAATAAAAAATGACAGAATATTTCTTACCGAGCAGTAGGATCTCCTTTCCATTTTTTGTATTTCTCTGCATAATTGTTTATACATTCGTCATTGTCAAGCTTACACAACCAATTATTCACCTCTTGTCGTAATAAAACTGTTAATCTATCATCATATTCCTTATCCTCATATCCTAGTTGAGTGTTTATGCCATCGATAAGAGACAAGATGTAGTACTAAAAAAGAAATATAAAATAAATATTGTTATAAAATAATATGTATAACAGATTTGTTATATTTTTTGAATTTATACAAATATCTTAGAATTCTAATTGCTTGAATATGCGTTTAAATAATTTTATAAAAAAAGAAATTGCAAATTACTCAAAAAAATTTATATGACAGATAATGTAAATAGTTGAAGATTTCTGTCATAGTTAAGATAAGTTTGTTTAATTAGGTATGCAAATTAGTATTCTGTAATGAACAAAAATAAACCTTGAGAAAAGAATGTTGCAAACCGTGTCCTGTAAATCGTCTATTTAAATATTCGAAACCATTGAATGCTGCTTTAAAGGGCAGATAATTAGTTTCCTTTTTAAGATACCTCAATCCTTCCAAAATTGTATTATAATTTAGATATTTTGCTCTACCCAGATTTAATAGATCGTCTACAATGCCGGCTCTATTTAATACATGAATATCATTCAGATTGCCGTGTTTCAAAACATTTAAAATCTTTTGCCATCCACGGCTGTCATAATTTACACGATAAAAACCTGTAATAAAAATATCAAAATTAATGTTTTAGTAATTTTTATATAAAATGTTCATGTAAGTTTTCTTAGAACTTGTGACATTAATCCTTAATACACACGATGATTTTTCGATCCTTTACAATACACGATGCGTTGTTCATGTCCCGGATTAATTTACATTACTTTTATAAATATACAATAATTATTAAGTGATTTTTTACATATACCGTAACACCTTTAAGAAAGATTTCAATGTATATTAAAAAATTGTATATAAATGTTATAACTTGCATGTAAATATTGTAATTATTTGTTGCTCCTAATACAACATTTCAAACAAAAGAAATACATAGGACACAAATGTGTGCATTAAGATTTAAATTCTAAAAGTTTTTGTTTAATATTTTTAACATATATACAAAATTATTTTGTTAAAATATTTTTTTTAATATAATATGTTCTATCAGTTAATAACAATTTAATAATTAACATACAATAATAGTATAACTGTCTAATAAAATAACGTGTATTAGATATTATTATTCACTGTATACATAGCTCTGTACATTATTCTTGTGCAGTTAAAAATACTATTCTATACTAACCTGATGACTGAATGTTGAATATAATCCAGTCTTCCGGATTAATTTCGTAATAAGCAGTGCTTCTTTTGGTAGATATCCAATATTTTGGAATCGTGTTATCGAAATCTGGGTGCATTTGTGTAGTAAACGTGATTGGGACATACCAAGTGAAATCCGTAGAAGTCTCATTCAAATTTCTCAGAAGAAAGCGTTCTTGAGTAATATTCATTATACCGTTGTCATTAATTGCGATTGTTACAACAGGGTATCCGGCTTTTGTAGTCCAAGAATCCATTATTGTTTTTACATTAATATTGAAACTTGACTTTACTGCTTCCCATAAAGTGTCTGGATGGCCCAATCCTTTCTCTTTGCTAAAAGATGTATTATGTTTGTAATAGTATAATCCCTCAAACGCATTAAGAGAAAGAGACATTAAGAAATATCAGTGATTTAAAATGATTTTAATCTATACAATATGTAATTGAGTAATAATAAATGAATTTCTTCTATAAAAAAAAATATATGTTACGATTAATTTAATAATAAAGGCACTAAATTAAAAAAAAGCTTTGTATTTAATTAAAATAGTTGTTCTTATAAGCTATTTCTGATTTTATAAGTTATACAGTTTTTTTCAATAAATATTTTAAAATCGAATATCTTTTAAATTAATTAATTTTTCTAAAATACAATAATAAGTTTAAAATACAATAATAGTTTACTGTACTTACTTGTTTTTTATATAGGTGCGTAGTGCTTCTTCGAAAATTTCGTTTCCAAATACGTGGCTCATCATACGTAGAATACTGGCTCCTTTGAAATAGGTAATAGTATCTCCCACTTCTTCGATTTGCGATGTACTGAAAACGTCCCGAGTCATCGGAAGAGAAGATTCAAGACCGTCCGCTATTAATGCCGGTTGATGTTGATCTACCACGAATTGTTCCGTCATATTCCATGTATTCTCGAGCTATAACAAATAAAAGCGTTAGAATACAAAAGCAAAATTTATTAATTGAATTTTTGCAAAATAATGTAAAAAATGTTAAAAAATTTTGTAAAAATAAGATTTTTTTTACATTTTTTGATATCATTATGGATATCGAAGTAAATCAATCATTTATTTTTAAGAATGTTAATGTAATGTATGATTACATGGATTGAATAAAATTAAATTTTGTAAAAAAATTAATTTTATGACATTTATATAAATTTCGATTTTCTTTTCAAAATTATATTTTAACTATTCAATGATGGTTATATAACAAAATCTTTAATCTTACCAATGCGGTACCGAAGTATTCAAAGTATGAGGCAAACGCTTCGCTAAGCCAAAGGTAGCTCCACCATTGTGGTGTTACTAAATTTCCGAACCACATATGCGTGAGTTCGTGAGCGACCACGGAAGCCACATTCTGCTGAGCTAACACCGATGATTCTTTCTCATCGTACAGCATTCGACTTTCGCGATATGTTACCAATCCCCAATTTTCCATAGCTCCGGCATCAAAATCAGGAATAGCCACCATGTCCATTTTAGGAAATGTATAATTTTGATTAAACTTTTCACTAAACAAATTGAGGGCTGCAGAGCCGATTTTTAACGCATAATTAGTCTGCTTGATGGTGGATGGTTTAGACCATACTCTAAATGAATTTGTAACTGTTTCAATTTGATCGAATTCCGCAATCACAAAGGCCACTAAGTACGTAGACATTAAATTGCTTTGGCCGAAAGTATCCCAGATTTTGCCATTAGGTTTTCTTAAAAGCAAATGTATCATATATGTATTAAAGCAAAAAAATTTATTCAGGAAAGAAAACATATTATATAAACATTGACAATTAAACTTTTTTGACACTTACAATATTTGAGAGTTTACCAATGGCATATTAGAGATAGTCGTATAATTTTTGTCTTTTGCTATTCTTATTATAAAGTTTGCCTTAAAACTTGGTTCGTCGAAGCATGGGAAGGCATGTCTCGCGTATGTCGCTTCAAATTGTGTTGCAGCTAGCCATCTAGTTTTAAGCAGAGATCTTCTTATTAGAAAGCATCATGACATTTACTGGGATATATTTATAGCATATATTCTTTTTATTATTTCTTTTATTGATATAAAACAGATTGTACATTGACATATCACTTACTTAAGCTTTCCATTTTCGTCGAAATAAGAACTCTTATAAAATCCGATCATGTTGTCGGATAAGATTCCATTGTACGTAAAGCTAATTGTCACATTCGTATTTACTAAAAGTATTCGGGAAAGAGTAATAGTCAATTTTTCAGTAATATTATCATACGAAGTCGGAACATCAGATATAGAATCTGTCACGAATGATGACAGAAGAGACATTTTTTCAATTTTGACACTTTTTCCCACGTGCAGCGTAATAGTGTTAGTTGAATTTTGTACTACAGCAACAATTTTTGCTATTCCCAAAAATGTAAAATTATTAAAATCTGGATTCAACATAATATCGTATGAAAGGGGTTTAATGTTTGTTGGTAGTCTATAGTCGATGGAGTCATTTTGTGAGATATCCAGATTTCGTATAAATGTACCTGGAAATTACATAATTTATCTTAAAGCTGCATATACGAAACAATTTAGAAAATGATAAATTGCAAAATTGTCACAAAATTAGTTAGAATTAGTAATTGCGCGCATTAATTTGAAGATGTGCTATTATATAGGTAGATAATATTTTTTATTATTAGTTTACGTGAGTTTATTATGAGTTTATGTGAGCATTTAATTTTATATATATAATCTTGTAAAATTCAAATTTATTTTTGAACGGACAAATATTGATAGACAAATTGAAGAGAATGCATGTTTGTTCGTATAAAATGCAAAAATACATAATTTTATGTATTAGTGTTATATAGATATACATTTCAACTTTTTTATAAATATTTTTTGAAAGAATAATTTGAAAGATTAAAATATATGTATATTAAATACAAAATAGGTAAAATTACCATCATAAAGAGGGGAGTTGTCTGCTATATTTCCGCAGAGTAATGTGATTAGGGTGCAAAGGAACAAATATTTCCGTGAGATCTTCATCTGAAAGGATTGCATAATCTTTCGTAAATTTCGAACTGTATAAAGATAATCGTGGACACATAAATTTTTTTATTTAATTAGTAACTTAATCAAGTATGTTGCATAAAAATTTACCTTATATTTTATTTAAATACAATTTGTCTCAATTATTTATTAAAAAAAATAAATAAATAACCTGACAAAATATTAAAATACTTTTTGAGCAGATCTGCACGTATTAAATTAAATGGAGAGAGCTATCCGTGAGATTTAATGCTTTCAAAATTTCTTATAGTAAATTTAATACAATAGTCATTAATACAATAGTCTTTCAAAAATAGAAAAATTTCAATTACTTAAAAGTTAATTATACTTACCTTTACTAAAAGTGTCATCTCAAAGTGTTATTTATGGCTAATATTATTATTTTTTCATGGTTTATATTTTATTTCACAATGTTATAAATGTTATAAATTTTGTATAAATAAGCAAAAGTTTATTGTATCCACAATAGTAGTACGTCACCAAATAACTATTTCACCACTTTTCCTAATATTTCAATCACCTTTAAACAAAATAATTATGATAGAAAGATTTGCGATCACACGTCTATCGCAGACAATAGATATATTCACAGCACATAAACAATTCGCACGAATAGTTCTCGATTAAATGAGACCTTATTAAATACGTTTTGGTTTTTGTTACCGAGAAATTATCTAGAATATATTGATATCTTATCACAGGTTTGTCAATGACGATGTAATTTTTTTCATATAAAACTATGTTATCAAATGTATCTTTGCTTGCACAAAACATTACGTGTTAGAACAAATCAATAATTAAATACCTAGAAAAAATACTCAAGAGAATAACAACAAGATATTATAGATTAGAACTTGCAAGAGTTATTATTACTAATTGTATCCCTATACAATTGCAGCAAGTTATTCTCAAATTAATTTATATCGATGATATAGATTAATGCAGTTTTTGTGTAGAGATATAATTTATCAAACAATTCTTTTATTATCTTTAATATCTTTAAAATTATTTTTGATAATAAGATTTATAATATTTTATAAAAAAGCAAAGTCTTGAAGTAATTAATAGATTGTAATAAATCAGAATTGCGAAATCATTTAACTATATTATTAATCAAATTATACGATTGTATTAAAATTTCGTAACTGCTTTGTGAAAAATCATAATTTAAAAAATTATATTAAATAAACATACAAATCAAGTTTTACATTATATTTCGTAATTAAAATCTGCACTTATTATCTTTGAGATGATATAAAAGTCTGATAAATAATATATTTTTTTATAGAATAGAATATACTTGTAACAAAAATCAACGCAATACATAATATTTGATAGTAAAATATACATCTACATAATGCTAAAATCGGATTCTTTTAAATGTATTTAAAACGAACTTATTTTTTCTAAAATATATTTTTAATTTAAAAGATACGTGCCTAATAATAATTTTTTTTGTAAGCAACTATTATAAGAAATTATAATTTTTAGAATTATGACACATGTATTATAAATATTTATATCTTACATAATTATATTATAAATATGATGATGCTGTTTGTATATTTTAAAACATGTACGCGCACATTTATATGACAATCAAAGATTTTATAATTCCGCTCATAACAATACAAAATTGTTTTATTTAAAATTGTTTTGTGTTTAGAATGTTATAATATAGTTTTGTTTTAATTAAGAAACTGATCTACACTGTAAATTCTTATTGTTTGTTATAATTGGTTTTCTTCTTTTTTCTGTTATCTATGTACTTATACATATAACATGTACAATCATGTTACGAATGACAACAGTATTTACCGCGATAATTTCTGTTCTCTATTATAAATATAAATGTAGAAAATTGCAATTGACGCAATACAATTACCTCTTACTGTATAATGTATATTATGAAAGCGCTATGCCTCTTCTGATAATGATGAATAGCGAATATAATACAAAAATATACTTGATTACTTTGTTTGTGATTTTACAATTTCTCTTTCTTGTAAAGCGTGATCAAATGTTTATTAGAAAATATATATTCAAAATAAGATAAAAATTTAATGTATAAATATTAATTTTATTTCTTGATATTCTGATAAGATCTTTTTATTCTACTGAAAAAAATCACATTACAAAGTTATAAGTTGGAATCATGTAATTAAGACATAAATCAGTAACGGATTCAAATCAGTACGTGATTTTTTAGAATGTAATTTGAAAATCATACGATGTTTTTTTCTTCTATTTTTATCATTCTTTAAAATTCGATAACTATAAAATTGCATGGTGGATGAAAAAATTATTTTTAATATCATTGTAATTTTTTTTGTAAAAGTGATGTGGAATTATGTGATTTAAAAAAATCATGTACTGTTTTCAAATAATGTGTTACGTGATTTACTTGACTTAATTACATGATGTGACTTTGTGATACGATTTTTTTCAATAAGGTGTACATGATTACATGGTTGCTCGTCCTTTTTCGTTCTCAGTACTTAGTGACGTCGAGATCTTAATTATAACGTTAATTTTACATTATTACTCAAGATTCTGATTGCAATCCTATCGTTTTATATTAATGACTTTGTAAAAATTTACCTAATTGCACAATGTAGTAAATATTGCAACTCTTTTTGAAGATATATTTTTCCTTTTTAAATTCTTTCCATTGCTTTTTTAAAAATGTTAACTGACACTTTATAGCGTGGACCTACCGAACAAATTTTTTTTTCTAATGAACAATTAAAGAGTAGAAAAATATCACGATCATCAATTTAAACATTGATGTGATTGCATTTGACGTTTTTTCGGACTTATTACATCAACTCAGTACCCGATATGATACATTGCGGTAGAGTACATAATTAAGTTCCAATGTGTATGTAACAATAATTATAAGTTCAATAGCATTCGAATATTTACCGGCTATTTATATCTAATTACTGAAATGTTATTAATAGTCTGATAAAATCATTGTTAATTATGTTAGATAGAATTATGTTAGATTTATTAATTACTATCAACAATATATATAAATTAACAATATATATATAAATTAACAATATATATATAAATTTAAATTTATCTTTTATTACACTATTATTTATTTAGTATTAATTATTTTTTATTACATTATCGTACATAAAATCTTATTTACAAGATATTATTATTGACAATTACAATAATCTTTATGAAATTCTTCATTATTGGTGACGTATCGATAAAATAATTGAATTTATTGTAATATAACATTTGTAGATAAATTTGAACTTTTATGTACTAACCATACACGAATTTTATTTACTATTGTTTCTATCAAGTCTATATTTTGCTCTTGAAATTTCATAATTTGTGGTACTTCCATTCCAAGTTTATCTAAAAGTGCTTTCATCTAAAAAGAAGTATTTGTAATTATACTATTTTTGCATAGAAAACATTATTTTATATATATGATTCTATATTAGCCACAAAAAATATATATTTACTATAAAATATATAAAAAAATACATATTTAAAAAAGATACTATATTATTTTTAATTATAAATTTCTTTTTTAAAAATAAAAATATTGATACATATATACATATAATATTATATGTTATTATATAATATTATATAATATTATATATTTTTTTATGACTTTTATGCAAAATCTATACCTTTTGGATTTGTTTCCTGGATACAACATTCCAACTAATATCATATACTAAATCCACTGGGTCAACGCTGTAATAAAAAATTTAATGTGTTATACAATTTTGTGATTAAAAGAATATATGCAATTTTTGAAATATTAGATAATATAATAAGATTATTACATAGTTGTAAGTTTATCCCAGTGATTCATAATAAAATCCATGACGACATCGACATTTGGAAAACCGCCACTTAAAACGGAATAAATAATACGATAAATATCATTTTTCGCGATTGGTGCATCTTCAGATATAGTCATATTTAAAAATTTCTCGATAATAGTCGGGTTTCTAGAGTGTCCCAGACAGTATAATGTTTGTTCAGACATGTTCGTGTACAAATGTAGCAATTTGTTCCAAATAGTTTCATTTGCTTGTTTTATACCATTACAAAATACCCATCTTTTCATATGAAATGAAGTTCTAAAGAATTTTTAGAAATGTTATAAAAAAAATTATTCTCAATATTATTTACTTTTAGCAAATAAATATTCGACAAGACAAAAATAATTTTGTAGTAAATTATTTTAATACTATATTACATGTTATTTGTTTTTCTTTCCTTATATTTGTAATATTTTGTATTTACCTATTTGAAAATATTGTTGAATTTTTTAAATAATCAATTAATTGAGTATAGGCTTTATTTAAACATGCAGGATGATCAAAAACGCACGCATCCTCAAGAATTGCATTTCTCGTGAATTTCGTGAAATAATCGTCATTTGGACGATCCTGTATACCTACAGTTTCTACTATATTGTTTATCAAGTCCAAAATGTATAACTATAATTATATAAATTTGATCAATTTTATAATACATTCGTATAATATATATATATATATATATAATACTATAAATTAAATATAGAGCATTTTAATCAATTACTATAATACTATAAATTAAATATAGAGCATTTTAATCAATTACTATAATAAAATAGGAATGTATATATTAAAACAGTAATATGTTATGTAACAGTTTTATATATCAATGGGTTTTAAAATCAGCAATGATTAGGTTTATTAATTAATTTAATGTTCTATATTATCTAAAACATTTCTTAATAATTCTTGTATAGATGTTTTAATTATTCTTGCATTTTATTATATATATATATATAATATTATAATTTACCTTAAGCAATTCACCACCTCCATTATAAGCAAAATGCTTGGTTGCGTCTTTCAAAATTTTAAACAATGAGAACCATACTACATAATCCGTTTCACGTCGTAAATATTTCGTAAGATCCATAAAAATTCTGGGATCTAATTTATCCATGAACATAAGGTGAATCGCATCATTAATTATCCGTGCGCGATTCAGTACGTGTATTTTTGTGTAATTCTCAGAATTCAGATAGTCAGCAATTTTCAACCAATTTATTGTGTCATAATTCACGCGGTAAAAACCTAAAATTTTAGTATAATTCAAATTTATATATTATCAAATTTGAATATTGAATTTTTGAATTAATATCTAAATAATCTTTATAAAAAACGTATAAGTCGATCTTACCAGTTTGTTGAACATTTACGATAATCCAATCTTGTGGATCGATACCATCAATTATGAGTTCTTCAACTTTTGGTGACAACCAATGCGTTGCTAAGGTTGATGAAAAATTTGGATCGGTGCGAGTTGCAAAATTTATTGGTACCCACCATTTTATATTCGTAATATCTATGCTAATGAGGTTCTTATGTACACCTATTTTTTTGTATGGTTGAAAATATTCCTGTGTAATCTTTATCTTTCCAGTATGTTGATCTCTAATTACTGTAATAAGGGGATATCCTTTCTGTTCTATCCAGGTATCCATTACTTCTTGAATTTTGAATTTGTTTTGAGATACCGCTGATTCATCAAATGCATCTTGCAAAGTAGCCCATAAATCTTCAGGCTTAGTTGCGCCGTACTTGCTAATAATTTTTTTTATATATATAGATTGAAGTTATAAACCTTTGTAGCATTATAACTTTTATAATAATTTTATGATACTGCCTAAGAAACCATTATACACATGCATAGCATTCTAATGTACAACACATTTTGCATCATATATGATATGTTTGTAATATGTATATATATATATATATATATATTAAAACACATCGTGTAATTATACGTAATAAAACAATATAAATTTTTATTTGTTATAATATGTTAGACAATTGTTAGCTATATATTCTGTATTAATGGCTTTTATTATTATTTAAATAATAGTAATTTAATAGCCTAATTGAAAATATATTTTATAAATGTATTCATTTTTGTATAAAAAAAAATTATAATACTTTACTAACTGCTTATTAAGATATCTGATGAGTCCTGTGTGAAATACATCATCAGAGAGACAATGTGAAAGCATTCGTAAGAGCAGAGAAGCTGAAATGACAATCATATTTTTTAAGGAAGGATTCGCGATTTTTTTATAAGATAATTTTAAATTAATTTTGAACAATCTGTAATTTTTATTTAATATTTCACCTTTTTGATTTTTTAATGGAGAAAATTTAAATTTAATTTCTTCAATAGTATTAGGCTCCAAATTAAGAGATTGTGTGTATTCTAAACTATCCAAAAATAGGATTGAATTTAGCGTTTCCATAACTAAAAAATCCATAACTCGCCAATCTTTATAAATCTAAATATAAAAAAAAAATCTACTTGATATTTATGCACATTTATGTATATTATACAATATTTAAAAATTATGATATATTTAAAAATTATGGTATGCTCTCTAATTCTGATATTTTTTTTCTTAGGAGAAAATCGTAAATATATTTTACGAAAACTGTTAAATAAAGAGATGTATAGTGATATATTTTCAAAACAATGTTTGATTATGAAATAAAATAAAATGTATTCGTGAACTTTATTATCAAATTTTTACTTTAGCAGCAGTGTAGTATTTGAAATATTCCGCAAGTCCTTCATTCATCCATATGTAAGTCCACCAGGAAGGACTAACAACATTACTAAACCATTGATGGCTTGATTGATGAATGATATTATTTGCGATTCTATACAATTCATTGATTGAATTTCCCTCTTCATTGTACAGTATTATAGCTTCTCTATAGATAATATAATCGTAATGTATATACCAAACGTATGTAAAAGTTTATTTCACAAATATTCTAAAATAATTTGACACGTTATTTTATATTATCTGTATCATTAAAAGATTATTTTTTAAATATGAAAATATGTAAAAAAAATATTCAAAGCGAGAACAAAGAATATTTTTGTAGATGTAATACTTTATATGCAGACAAAATTTGCGATATTGCAGAATAATACATGTCTATACGTTATGAAATATTCTATTTCTCTATAGCGTTATGATATAAGAGTTTTTAACTGTAGAAAATTAATATAATACGATTTTATATATAAATAGATTTTTCAATTCATACAAGCATTTATGAGATATCACTGATATTTGATGTATTGCCATACCTTATTTTTCTGTAAAGGTGTTATTGCATTTTTACGCACGTATCATGACATTACCTGTAAGTGATAAGCCCCCAACTTTCCATGCCCTTATTGTATCCAATAACATATCTGTCAGGAAGCGCCACATGATCGATTTTGGCCAACCGAACGGAACTGTTGGTATATCGTTCCAATTCGATCGCCGCTTTCTGGGCGACTTCGTGGGCGAAACTTGCTGAGGAAATTACACTGCCTCTGCTCCAGACGTTGATGGTTCCATCGGAATTGCTTATATTACGAAGATCGAAGATTAGGAAACTGACTAGATATGTTGATATGACGGGCGATTCTTCAAAATATGTCCATATCTTTCCGTCACTCTCGTCGATTTCCGATTCTTCGGAAATCGGCATGTTCGAAATAGCCGTGTAATTACGATGATGTTTGATGGCAATCTTAAAAGAGGCCTTCAATGCCGGCTCGTCCCAACAAGGAAAAGCAGCACGTGCGTAAGTTGCCATGAAATTTGTCCCGGCAAACCATCTGTTAAAATTTTAACTGTTATTATATTATACTTTTAAAGACAATGATTTATTTTTATTGTATAGTGTCTTATTAAAATTTATTTACTTATAAAGTATTTATTTATATAAAGTACTTATATAAAGTAGATAGATAAGATTTTGTTTATTAATTTATTTTGTATATATAATTCAGAAACTGATAATGATTTCATACTTACATTATATTTTTTGTGTTATTAACATAAGAACTTCGGTAGAATCCATATGATCTATCGTTCAATATACCAGCAAATTTCAGATATAAAATATAATGTCCAATAGATAGTTCCTTATCAAAATTAAGAGTTAAAAATTCGGTTATATTGTTACTGTTATATGTAGTGGGAACGTAAAAGTCAAATCCAGTGTTGGTTTTCAGAAAAGATGCCTTTTCATCTATTATCAGCTTCTTTGTATGCAACGTAATAATTCTTGTCTGATTCAAAATCTTGATATGGATGAGTACTTCGCCATCAAATGTAAAGTTGTCTGATATAAGATGCGGGTTCAATTTAAGATCATAGAATAGAGGTTTTATATGATTAGGTAACCGATAATTTATTTCCTTATCATTCAGATTTGCGCCTTGAATGGCAACGGCGTTTATTGCGACGAATGCAGAAACAATGTAGATAATTTTGCATGTCAGCATTCTGAAAAAATAAAAGAATTAATTTAAATTTCTTTTAAATATTATCGATAGATTTTTTTTTTATTAAATATCCACAATAAACATAAAATAAAAGAAAAATTCTCATACGTCGTTATTATTATGAATTTATTGTCTTATCACTTGAATAATGCTAATTGTATTCTGGTATCAATTTTTACACATTCGGATTGTATCAGTTTAGTATGTAACTTAAATTTAAGCAATTTATGCTTAAAAATAATAAACTATAATTTGATAAAATTAGAACTTTTTATTTGTTTATATATATATAAAATATTTTTAAGAATATAAATTTATATATATATATATATATATATATATATATATAGATAGATGATCCTATTTTAATTTAATGTTTAATATAATTTTAATAGAACTTAAATACGTGCATACCTTGTATTTATAAAAACGTAGCTTCGCGTTCATCAAAGAAGTGTGAATGTAATACCGCAAAATATAACAAATGTGGAAATGCGTCTCTGCGTTAAAACAACTAACGTGACCGTAGTGTTAATTAAGTGGATTAAGCATATTAAACAATAGCAGTGAGTATCATGTTCAAGGCTGAGTTTAATTTTATATAACTTCAACATAAACGAATGATAATTTCGGGAAAAAGTCCCATATATAATTATGTGTAATGTTATATTCATATAACTTATTGTGAACATCATAAATATGTTAATTTTAAATGATTGTTGTGTTAAGACTTTTTGCAAATAATTATAAAAATATATTAAATTATTGTTTGTTTAATTATAAAAAGCAATTTCTAAGTAAAAATACAGAATACAAAAGTTGTAATAGATATTGTTGATTAAAGAACATATTCAATTAAAATCTATTTATCACTAATTTAAAATTTAAATCAATAATTTTTGAAAAAAAAGAATTCTTATATACAAAAATAGTATGTAAAGTGATTAGTTTAACAGTAATATTTATTATTTTTGTGTAGAAGCGATTTAATTATGTTAATGGATATTTACTATAAAATATTCTTTTTGCGTACTTACATTGGTGTTACAAAATCTCATGACGATTAGTCATGGTATTAGTAGTGATTAGTTATACTAGCCACTATTACTTTTTATTTATAGAAGGAATGCTCTTTGCTATGATTTTTTTAGAAACATTTTTGGAAATGTTTGATATTAATAAAAAATGATTGTTCGAAAAAACAAAGCAAGGCAAGTAATTTTGCTACGTATAAGTGTCATGGCATGACTTTTGAATATGCGTCTTTACCTTTGCATTATTAATAGATATAATAGTAAACACTATTGGGCAATTTAAATGTAAAAATTTTAGAAGATTACATTTTCTAAAATATAAGTAAATATAAGTAACATAAGGAAATAAAAATAATATTTATTAAATAATCGTAAACATTGATAGAAAGTAATTATAAATAAATTGATATAAATTAATTAAACATGTTAAAATAAATAAATGTTAATACAATTTTGCACAATTTATTAATAATATTAAGTATACTTATATATATAGGAAAAATAATAATATAAAAATTTAATTTTAGAGAGGAATATTACAATATAATATTCAATACAATATGTTTTATTACGTAAATTTTTATTGAAATGTAAATGTATAAAATATAATATATTTAAGTACAAAACAAAAATATTAATATAAAAATTTTTTATTTTAAAATATACACATGAGAGAAATAGTGAAGATACATAACTTATTGTAAATTGAAAAAGAAGAAGCTTTTTGGTAAATTCTCTACTATAAATATATATTAGAAATATAGATATCTATTTTAAAAGATCCTTGGTTCTTTTACATTTTTATTTTGTATTATAAATGATGAAAATTTGTTATACTCTTTTGTCATGTTAGATTTTCGGTTTTCTATTAAATTTTGAATCTTTTTGGATGTTTCCTCGTTGAAATTACTTTTCACAAAATCACTTATCTAAATTATAAATTATTACAAATTTTATTATTATAAATTCTTAAAAAAATTTGATTTTCTTTAACAAATAAACATATATTTTTAAATATTATTCTAGTATTATATATATATATATATATATATATATATATATATATATATATATATATATAGAAGAGAGAAATAAATTATAAAAAAATATATGTATATTTTTGTAATAAAAACAAAGATTTTATAAAGGATAGAAAAATAAAATA
>Ga0157364_1003118_pt1 | contig 15958 bp, 9 predicted proteins | sample AttsexASBM2_FD_111476 | JGI IMG/M metagenome (GOLD analysis project Ga0157364, IMG submission 111476) | Fungus gardens microbial communities from leaf cutter ant in Ribeirão Preto, State of São Paulo, Brazil - Atta sexdens ASBM2 | ecosystem: Host-associated > Fungi > Mycelium > Unclassified ...
CACACACACGCACGCACGCACGCACACACGCACGCACGCACGCACGCACACACGCACACGCACGCACGCACACACGCACGCACACGCACGCACGCACACACGCACACACACACACACACGCGCGCGCGCGCGCGCGCGCGCGCATACCTACAAAGTCTGTGTAATTAACGTAAAGACGCGCACGGTTGCCCGAAGTTCCTGCCACATCGACCGTATAACGTGACGTTATAATAGAAACCGTAGACACGCCGTCTCAGACATAGGTCAAATAACGAGAATCACGGGACCGTTTCAGACGTCGTGCGCAAGTTTCCGCAAGTCTCGGCACTAAACCTACGAATTTCCGTGACGCCATTGAATGCATGTCTGAACGATGATGCGATGCGTAAGGAGGAGGGCATTCCGGAGGATGATCAAACGGTTTTCCTCCGAAAGAAACGCTGCACTGACTTTAACTTATTTTAAGTTGAAGACATTTTATTAGAAACGTGAAAACCGATACTCTCAAAGGGTACTCTCTTTTAAATTTATGAAAAATCCACAAATGTATTAATGTTATTTATAATAAGAAAAATTAATACAACGATAAACTATTTGACAAATTTTAACTTTTTGTCTGGAAATGGGATAAAGTGATTCTTACAGATTTTTTGTCGTTAAAAATGAATTCATAAATGAAATTATTCTTTCACGGTTTTGAAAAAATTAAATCTAAAAATGCTGAAAATGGCTTTTTTGATACTTGTGGATTGAAATATCTTAAAAACGTAATATGTGAGCAATTTTATTTACGGATTTATTTTGAGAGACAGAAAATCTATAAAAATCACTTTCCAATTCGTGGTTTGAAATCTATATTAGACAATGTAATTAATGTTTTTTAGTAATCTTTTAATTATTCGTGAAGTTTATTTAACTTTACTGAACCTTTTAATTGTCCAGATTAGCATTAAAAATTATTGTTGATGTGCACGTCGAAAAAATTTTCAAGCGTTTGTCTAAAAAAAAAACAAATATATTGATACACAATATGATGCATTTGCATCATATCGATATATCTATGAAATTTTTTCTAAATTTTTTTGCGTTCTATTTCGAATTGATTCTTCGAGTCAAGAGTAAAAAATTATAATGTTCAGTTGCTGCAAGGTGTTTAATTTTATCAGAATTTTATCAGAAACAAACATATTAAAAGAAAAGTAACGCATGTCACTCACGTGACTACTTCAAAGTTAAAGTACTCGACATACGTTCCGATAGACGTGAACTTATCACAATGCACATAAGCAAGTCAAAGTTATCCGGAAAAGCAAACTTACGCCGACTGACTGCAACTTTTGTTTCGTAACACGATAAAATGGCTTTCCATCCGTTTTCGAGAACAGCTTGTGTCGTATCTTGAGTGTGTGGCATGCAGATAACATCTTTAAATTTAGAAAAGAATGGCGATGAAGGGATGCCATGTACCAGCTGGTGCTACGATTGAACCTGGCCGGAAAACAGGGTTAATCTTGTCAAAGAGCCCGACCCGCGCGGCAGAATCTATCGGGATCTCGATGGCTTCAGTGTATCTGCTACTGTAGGATCCACCGTGCGGCGGATTTTCGTGCTGCGGAGGCAGAATGGTGCGACGTGATTGTCCCCCGCGCCTTCATTTAAATTATTCACCAGACAGAATACCGAAACGCGCGCGTGGTGCGCAAAGCGGATGGGAGGCGGCACCGACTCCCCCTCCCCCCTTCCTCCTTCCCCCGGCACTGTTGGAAACGAAGTGACGTTCGTCCCGAAACTCATTTTCAAGCACAAAGGAGTCGCCGCGAATAATAGGCGAAGAGTCGACGCTTATTAATAAGTACTGATATTGGCTCTACACGAATTTATGACGAGCGCGTATGTATGTACATAGAAGCGAGCGAGCTCGGCGAGAGCAATCGACTTGAATTAATATGGAATTCCTTTACGAGCTTATTCATCTTCTACTTCATTTCGGCAGCGACGATAAAAATTTTATGATTCATTATCGTAGGACTATATCTGGCATAATGTCATTTCCAAAATATTAACTATCGATTGTAATAAAATTTATGATAAGAATTGTAATAAGAACTGTAATTCTACTTTTATGTTTGTTTCTACCAATGTAGATTAATTTTAATTTCGATTTAACTTACTCTTTATCTTTTTCTAATTCTTAGAAATCTACATTGCTAAAAATGAACATTAATGGTGCTTTTTGGTGAGCTGATAAAACAATCTTTTTGAATATAAAAAATTATATATTCAGTTGAAGTAATGGATGTATTATTTCTTAGACAAAAAAAGAACAAAATTCTCACGAATCGAGACAGTAGTTTTACCATTCGTTATTTTTATATTGCACTACCAACTGTTTTTGTCTGTCGACTATTAAACGCGGTTAGTAATAAAAGCCGTAAATATTCTTTCGCAAGTTGTTGTGATTGAACGTAATAGCCGAAAAAAGATGAGCGTCATTAGCGACGATGTTTGGTCGTGCACATCTCTTATCGCGAACCCATTAAAGCGCGCTATCAAACATAACGTCGCTTTGAAGCCCGGATTAGCTGGCCTTTGCGGAATTTCGATGACCGGCAAGATCAACCGTTGTAATATCGTTGAGCGCCGGACTGCACCGGCCGGACCTGATTGCTTACCGGGGATTAAAGGGTTTATGTGCGGGTGCGTGTCCGCTAAACGATGCAATTTATCTGCGACGTGTCGCGAAGCTCGACGAGCCGTAATATTGCCGGTGAGTTATTAAAGGACCGAACTTGAGGGGCCCGAACGCTCCGTCTGGGCGCGGACGCGATCTATTCGAACTAGCAACATCAAGGGAGACAACTTGCAGATTCGGCACAAATTGAGATGTTCAGCCGTCTATGAAAATTAATTTAGACCAAGTTCGCGGATATCCCTGTGTTGCCTCTACACGCTTTAATACCCGGGCGTGAGTTTCGCGTGAGGTGCAAGAGTTAGTACTAGGCTAGGACTTTACTTCCGTTCTCCATCCTCTCTGTTCCCTCCACTCATGTTAATAAAACTACGAAGATAGTTAACGCGTCGCGTCCGCGGCAACTGCGTAATAACAATTTAAGGCTGATAAATTGGGGAGGGGGGGGACTTCATCGCACAATAATCTTAAACGTGACATTTAATTACGGCGTGCACGTCATTTGAAACTAAACGTGTATAGTTACACTATGTACGATCGATGCTGTTGCAGTTTGTAATTGTACGGTAAAGCAGTGATGTTCTAAATTATTTTGATTAAAGAGTGTAAATATAAAGGTGGTCTTTTTAGGCAATTATTGTTTTATCTAATAATTGTCTGCAGCTTTTCTTTTTATAAGGTAGCGTACCAAATTTTGGGGACGTTTGTCCTAGTGTGAAAGCTACACGGCTAACGAATATCAAAGCGAGCGAGTTGCAAATTTGGCGCAGACTGTTCAACCGTCTATGCAAATTCATTTAGACAAGGTGCGGCCGCTAGTTATATGCCACCGCACGCCGAGAACGCAATATGAAATACGCCTCGCATTGACTGTTATTGCAATTGCGGAGAGCTCGTCCCGTAACCGCATTCAAAATGCAATACACTGTAATTACATCGTGTAATTATACTGCTTCAAGTGCACCAAATATGTGTCAAACAATAGCGATATATCTCTTTAATCTTATCTCTCTCGCCTACGCATCCTGTTTATATCCGTATATCCACTTTGCGGTTTAATAAAATAAGAAAATAAAGAAATACACAGAGAGAAATGTGGTATAACCATTCATTTTGTTGATATGTGATTAACAAAAATTCTTTTTTTTTTTATTTAAAAAATATCCTAATTTATTTATTCTAATCAAATTTTGAGTAAAACAATAAATTTGAATTAGAATAACAAAAATTGTGTTGCTCTAATTAAAATTTGATTAGAATAATTAAATTTTGATTATAGAACAAGATTTTTTTTTTAAATGAAAAAGAAGTAAGAGAGATTTTGTTAGTCATATATCAACAAAATATATTGTTATACATTGTTATATATTGTTATACCAAACATTGTGCTCTTAATATATAATATTTTATATACGATATTTTTATATTTCTATATTTTTAGTTTTAATTTATGATATAATCAATGTTATATTTTACATATTAGATAAGTTAATTTTTTCCTGCAAATTTAATTTTCTCGGGTAATTCATGCTCAAAGATAGCATATCGACCAGTAGTAGTCTGGAGATAAGTAGCTAAAATTCCGAATTTCCGGATTAAATCCGACGAAATGGCAATTTTATATCTCACGTTGCAGAAAATAGCAAATTGATTTCCGACATTTATATCTTGTAAATTAATGTTAATAATAGCGGCGTTATCTCGAAGGTGTATGTATACTTATACTCTGATCTTAATAAACAACAAATTGAGGAATGTTAAATGTAATGTGTACAATCGAAGCGAGCGGGATAGAGAGATTGATAAAAAATATTATACCTTTTTATCGTGCTTGTAATCGTTTATCTCTAACAGAAAAATTGCTTAAAGACACCGTAAATAAGACTTTAAATCGATAGGATCGCCCGCTGCGTGAAACACGTCTTATAGCAATCATACATTCTGTATTCTTTATTCTGGCGAAGGGAAGACTCTCTTGTAAGAAAAAGTAGAAGAGAAATTACAGCGTTTGCGTGTAGCACGTATTTATACAACATACTAAATTTGATCAACATGCTATTAAGATAACAATCTATCTGTGAATTAAGGAACACGGAACAAAATTCATCGAGAGATGTCGTAACGAGATTGAGATTCTTTAACGGGATTATCTAACGATGTAATTTTATCTCCTTCGATACCAGTAAACGCTAGTGTATTGTTATTTCACGTCGAGATATGATTTTAGATATTTATATAATAACGGGAGTTTTTTAATGATGTTCTGATTAATCACGATTCCCGGTTTCTAATAACGCTTCCCATCTTCGATATTACGAAGCGAGAACGAAGCAGATCATTTTTCTGCGATCGCGTCCGGACACTTAAAAGAGGCTTCAGGCGTGAAAGAAGTAAACTTCGTTTCCGTCTTATCTCGAGACGGATGCTTTGACTGTCTTCATCTGTGCAAACGAAGTTAGGCGTCAACCTGGACTTCTCTGCGGGAGCGCGCTGAATCGCGATATCGATCGCGATGCAACGCCGGTCCTCTCGCAGCCTCTCGAGTTTTCCGCGAGCTGTCTGAAGGATTTCTCAAGTTTCGGATGCCGGCGGAGCGAAGTATAAAGTTTTTCAAGTGGATTTCCTCCTACTTTCGGCCTCGCATCAAAGAGCTTCACAGCAGCCCCAACGAGTAATGCATTATGAAATTATCCCTGCGCAAAAGCGGATACGCAATAAATATTTGCCGGCGACTACAGTGAAATATCCTTTGACACAAACGCGCGTGGCGTAAAAAAAAAAAAAATTAAAGCTTCATGAAGCTCGGTCGATAGAGAATGGGGAACATGCGTGCGACGACGACAGAAACGCACAGACGGTGTAATCTGCGCATGGTGAAAATTGGTTTCGACCAAAAAAAGACGCGGTTTATACAAGAGTTTCAGAGAGAGAGCTTGATACGTAGATTTAATTTTCTCTAATTACGAGCCGCGCGACGCAGCCATGCGTGTTTGATGCGGCGCATATGCATATTCGACGGCATGTGGGTTGCGTTTAATGAGAGGTGCCTGTTCGACGGCGTGCGTCGTCGGGTTCTGGGGAAAATAAATTTTACAAACGCTCATCGGAAGCGTTACACACATGTTTGAACTTTCGGGAATGATTGTTGACCGACGTTGGTTGGCTTATAAACGAATGCCAGTGCTGCCGGCCGGCGCGCGATTGAATACATGAACGGTTGACTAAACACCATGCAATTTCCATGTCCAATTTACAGCTTATGCAAATGCGTGCCCGGCATTTCGTAATTATATGCGTCGAACGCATATGATGATTCGAACAATTTCTCCAACCATTTCTTTGATGATACAACTACCACACAGAAAGGGGATTCACATAGGGTTCCCCGTAAAATCCGAATTCAAATGTTACTTACTTTCTGAATTGCTTCTTTGCTTGCTCTGTAGCGGAGTCGAGCACTAAGTACACAGCGTTTTATAACGGACGAATGGAATCGCGGATAGAAGTGGCGTACAAACAAGAGCGAGTTTCCTAGATGGGTATACGAAAGATCGACAGACGAAATTAATTTCGAGAGTAGATGAATGGCGACCGGAAGGATATGTTTAATTAATGATTGAAGTACAGACATGACGTTCAATAAAAATGCTACCGTATGACATATTAGGTGTAGTAAAAAGAAATCCATTATTTTTACATGAAATTGAATGGAAAAATAATGGATTTCGTTTTACTACACCTAATATGTAGCTACATATATGCGTGATGATGTTTGGCGCATGTATGTATACATTACTTAATTACACTTAATTCAAAAAAAGAGTATAAGATATCGTGTAGTGAAAGGTAAAAAAAAAATGTAAAATTGATAAATAGCATGCGTCTAGTGATCGATATGCTGCTTGCCTTTATAGTCTTGGAAAATGAACTCAATATTGGGGACGTGCTTTGATCCTTAACCAGCTCCCGATAGAGGAAGGTTGGAAAAATCGCTTTCAACTTTGGACGACGATAAAATGTAAAATAAGATTTTTATAAGAACTACGTCACCGTGTTTCGAATGAGATTAAAAATGTAATAACGTAATAACATAGCAATAATATCTAATAAGTTTATTAAAAAAGTGGGTTGCTTATTCTCGATTGATAAGAATTGATCTTAAGTTCAGAAAGAACTTCCTTGTGTCTTTTAATAGAAAGAGTTTAAAAATAAGAGGATTAATATATCACTCAAGTATAATAACCGCGCGCGCGAGCAGACAAGCATCCGTGTAAATTTTATGAATTCTATTCATGTTTCGATAATCTTTTATTATAGTACGACTAAATAAATTTTATTAACAATGAAACAAGTAAATAATGGGATTAATAATATAACAACGCGTAGTTCCTTAATAAAGAATGTTGTATAGAAATTATATGTAATTTAAATGCATGAATTGCAACAAAGATAATTAAAACCATTTGCTCTTAATGAAATTGCATTTCCTGTTTTGTTAGGCCATTAACATTTACTGTTGTTGAGAGGTGATTATTTAATAATATAAAATGTAAGTCAATTAATATAACTATTAAATACGATATACGCCACGATTTAAACACAAAATTCTCGAAAAATGTTTTTCCTTTATCATGGCGTATATGGCATACGTGATCGATATTGTGTCGTAATATTTCAGTAGCTCGTCTGACGACACACGGGACTCTCGTGAGAGAGGCGCTTGAACGTCGTAAAGGAAAGCCGGAGGCAGGGTGCGAAAATTGTTTCTTTGTTCCAAGCTAGAGAAGACAGCAAAGAATTCACTTTAATTTTACACTTTGAAGCGCCCTCGGACACAAAGACTGGACGGTGGACCGCTTCAGATCACAGAGTGACCCGCCAGACAATATTTCCGCTAGCAAGAAGACGCGCGCACAGTTTCCTTGGAATTCTTCGAGGTCCCGTAAATGATCTTCACAGTAGATAAAAATAAGAGAACGCTTTCACGCGCGACGTCTCGTACGTTTCTTCCAACAATTGTACTTGTCGCGAATTTATACGCGAGACGAGACAGACGGACGACGCGACAAATACCAGAGTCGCAAAATTTTCTGCGGAGAATCGCCCGTCGACCGGACTCGCTGGACAATTTCGCATTCATTCAGAAATGCATTCTGCAAGTTTTCAGTCGGCCGCGCGTACAGAGAGACACATAATAGACGCGGCCGGCAATTATGCCGCGCGCAAACGGCCGCTGATTACTCCGCATTCATGGATTACGCCATCCGGGCACCATCGCGTCGTTCCGTTCCAGCGCAATATCGTGGAGGAGTTGCAGGATAATGACTGACGGGGGAGATGTAATAAACGGTGGCTTTCTCCTCTTTTATCGTCGGACGCGACGAGGTCGGACGTGGACCATTGCGAGGCGAAACCGCCGCCATTCGGATGGACTCTAAAACCCCAAGGTGCTACCTAATCCTGAAATTGTCGTGTAAAACGTTACGATTTGAGCCTCGCCCCCCTTATGTTTCTGGTTAAATGCATTTCTGTAACTCGACTCTTTGAACCTCACGTTCCGCTCGTAAATGCGTCACGAGTTACGTTAGTTCTGCTAAGTGCACTTTGTATTCGTGAATATTGTAGTGAACGTTATGTTGATTGCATGTTCAATACGATTTAAAGGAATTAGTTTTCAATAATTTATATCGGGATCCAGTTTGTAGAATGTTTCACTTTTATTGTTCTATTTAATTTCGTATAATGTATAAAGCGTATCTACTTTTTAACTAAACTTATGATTTATATTTAAAATTAAAATATCCTTTAAGTTAAATTTAATTTAAATTACTTTTATATTCTTCAATTATATTTCAAATTTATGAACATAATTCATAAAATTCATTTCATTTCTTTATGTCCTTTATTGCAAAATAATTTTGAAGCGAGAGACACTTGCGTTTCTACCAAGTTTATAATTAATGATTGATTCCTTGAGTCGGAGTCTTAGACTTGATTGGAAATTTGAATTCGATGTTTAATTAACGCGGAAAATTTGATGGAAGGCCTAATTGTGCAAAGACAGGAAAGTTGACGCTAAGTTTCTTAACGAATCTGTCATTAACAGTTGATTTAATGGTAGAAGTTAGGCATCCAGAGGAATAGAGCATTCGGAGGAATAGAGATATAAAGAGAACTCCTTTCTCTTACTTAATTTTTTAATGTTAATTCTTCCAGGAAATAATTCCAGAATGTAATTCTATTTTATCTTTTTGAGATAGCGTCTCAAATAAAAGGGATGGCGCGGGTGAGAAGAAAGGAAATGGACGCGGATATACAAGTATAGACGGGCTACTTATCTACATTGCAAATGCATACGCACTTGAAGGAAACGAGCGTGCACTTAATAGTTTCCCTCGGGCGACGGTCACGGTACTGAAAATATCAATTTCAGCTGTGCTCCCGGGAGTAACCTAATCTGGCAGCGTAGCGTGAAACGATTTAAATCCAGTTCCGTAGCGGCGCTACACACTAAGGAGATTTCACTTAAGCCAATTCGCCGTGTGGGATTAAAATTTAATCTCGAAAAGATGTTAACAAATAGCGGGCGGAATTCTCGTCGTCGTTCTGTCGATCGTTCGCGCGCTTTCTCGCGTCACCAGCTCGACGCGACGAGTTAAATCCGCACGCCGCGCTGCGCCGCACCGCGCCGGATAAAGGATCGAGTTAGACGCTTGTCATATGCACGTGGCACATTTTTGTACGCGTCAGATGTTCTGACGGAAATTAACGATGCAGATTTTAAAGGGCGGAATTCTATGCAGATCTCGCACGCTCGTACTCGCGTGGACAAAGTCGCGCCGTGCCCTGTCGCATTCCTGCTTCGCATCGTATTAATTAAACGGGGGGACGTCCGCGTAATGAAAAATCCGTCGTTCCGGCAGGTAATACGGAAGCGCATATCTCGATTCGGTATTGTTCGACTGTGACACAGATCGCTTGCGATATTGTGCTCGCAGTATATATTGACGATATTATGAACGCGCGTTTGCTTTAGAGCATGGAATAAAGAGGTGCTTCTATTGAGATTCTTCATTTTAATTCTCTTAGCAATATTGCGATACGATATACTACAATACTGCAGTACCAATCTTGTTTTTCTTCCTCGCGTGGGTATCATTTTTTTTTTGGAACGCGCGTAATAAAGAGATCCGTGTATTCGTATTCGTGGCATCAGTTCCTCTATTAATATTTCGAAATTGCCGACCGATTGTGCTCGGTCACAAAAGATCAGGGCCAGGTGGGATCTGTGCTGTGCTTCACGGCCATTTAATAGATTCTTTCGTCGAGCGCGGTGTATTGTTTAAGGGAATAAATAAAGCAAGTAGGGAACGTGCAGAAATTTCCTGTGGTGGAAGGTATTAAACATCTTGCGTCAATGACAGTTTAATCGATTTTATTATTAAGCCAGGAATATAATGCCACGTGCATGAATTGTGTATAACACAGCGCATAGAACGATACATAATATGCAGAGGTTTTTGTACTGCTTTAAAAAAAAAAAACGTGATATAATGTTGCGAATAGAAGATGATTTTTCTCATTACAAAAGATTTCAATTGTCGTTATTGCCATAATGGCTGCACGGAATGTGAGATATACAGTATTTTTTCATGTTTTCTTCTACAGTTTCTTTAAGCAGATTTCTTAAGTAATTTGCAGTAATTCCAAAGATACATATCTCATTTTTACGTAATTGGAAAAACTTTCTACAAATTAAGCATCGCAAATGTAAATACGCGACGAAACTTTTATTTTTCATCTAAATTTTCAAGCTTTGCATTAGCTTCAACTTAAAGTGAATTTTACTTTAGGATTTTCTGAGACTTTTTAAAAATATTTAATGTTAATGTCGTTAGAATGAAAGAAAAATAATATCACACTAAATTTTCATTAAAAAGAAATTTAAGTCGAGTCGAAATGGCGGCCAGTCTGATATATAGGTTGATATCATTAATCTTGACTTATAATTTGTTCTTCTGCCGATGCATAATTGCCGGTGCGTGGCGCGACACCGTAGTAAGCGCGTGACGTATTATCGAGGATCTTGCGAGCAAAAAGCAAGAAGTTTAAGTGCACCGAAGTTCTCGATTTATGAGCGACAGAAAGTTATGCGATAAATAAAGTGGTTAAAAAAAATACGCGGAATATATATACCGGTTGGTAGACCATTCAAGACGATTTGCGGTCGTGCGTAATGATACGTATAAAGCAGTAAAAACTAATTAAAAATTCATTCCTGTCCCGGGCAGAAATAGTTGGTACGATGTTGTGTTTCACACGATTTAAAATCCATTAGGTAAGACGATACTGCAGAGGGCGGGTAAGAAGATAAAGAGGTCGAGATTATGGAAGGATCTACCTGTAAAGTAGGTGCGTGCTTTTGGGATTCAAGTTTTTTTGCGCGTAAAAAGGAGCTAATAAAAGTTTCTTTCGGCTCAAGATCATGTTACGTTGTTTTCTTCCCTGTTGGTTTTCTATCTCAAGAATCGGGTAACGTAATTATTGTAATGGGAGGTAGCAATTTATATAAATAAGTGATTTTATTATTTTAATTATTCGCTTTTTTCATAACACTTTCTTCATAATACCAGAGATCGTCATACACAAAAGACATGCGAAAAACAATAAATTAAAGAAATATATATTTTTTTAAGTAAGAAATAGAAAATTATATTAATTTAATAGATAGCTTAAATAATTAAGAAATAATTGTTAATTACATTTAATTACAATTATACTAATTATGTTTTTCCTTGAAAAATGTATGACAAAATGCTATGTTTTCAGGCTAAGACTGTATTCTAAATTATCATGTTTTTCACGTTTCTATTAATTCCGTTCGTTCTGTCTCTCGCAAAAGCAAAAATGTCAAAAATGTAGTCGCAGGAAATTACAGCATCTCGCACCAAATATCGATGATGCATTATTTATTAAAAGATGCCGGTGTACGTGACCCGGATGTTAAGGGGTCGAGTATCGTCTATGAAAAACTTCCGGGCCGTTTCGAGAGCACTTTTCTAGAGGAATTTTTTGCTTAGCCGTGTACATTCTCACGACCACGCCGTCTCTCTTTCTATAACCCTCTCTTCCTCATAAAGCCTCGCCTCGGTGACTTCTTATCCTGCGGCTGCCTTAAGCCCACTTTACACTCCAGAAACTTTCTCGTAACCTTCCCGGCCGACGCGTCACGTAATCGCGTAACTCCGCCATCCGCGAAATTTGTTGTCGCCTTTATCACACCGGCACGTACGTTTCCCAGAGAAATTTTATTTTCCGCCCTGTAATCGTCCATCGACGGTTTATACGTGGCCGATCGGAGCGCGATGGCTCTAAGAATCTACTTTACAACGTTTCCTATTAGATTAAAAGAGTTATAGCGTTATATAGCCAATCCATTATTATGGATAAGACATATAAAAGTAATGGCGTGTAATTGCATGGATCGTTTGACGTAAAAAATTATCATTGCTTTTGTGTTCGATACGATTTTCATGATAGTTATATTGTATACTAATTATTTTGATTTTCATAACTTTCAAAGCTAGTAAAGTGACATCGTATGTCATTTGTTAAATTGGCAGGCAGGCTCATGTTTATTTTGTTCTGTGAGTTTTAATAGTTTACATGTATAAATATGGAATGAACATGTTTTGATCGTTATGGACGCGTGAACATTAACTCTTAACTCTGGCCGGCCCGCGTCCCCTTTCACAGTCTTAATGATATGCTGGGTGAATATTCATTTGCGGATTACTTTCATGCAAATTAACGGCGCCACTCCTCGAGCATCGATGGCACTCGCGCGCACGGCGGAGTTCCGAAAGTCTTAAAATGAAACAGTTTGCAAACTTGATACGAACCTAATTACAACTCGCCGGCTTTATTGTCAATAAAACATGGTATATATCGTGGCACCGTAATTTTGATTTCGGCCGCTTTAATGAGTCGTAAAAAGTCGAAACGCACGCCTACCAGAACGATCGTCCGGAAGATCGTCGTATGTTCTTTTTCGCAAGAGGGTTGCAAACTCTCGCATATGTCGACGCCGTAAAAATTTTAGCGACTTTCACAGTATAAAAGGTATGATCGGAGCAAGTAGCGAGGTGGTAATTAAACGCGCGAGCGTTATCGTCGCAATTAAACACCGCGCTTTATTCCCGTCGGATACGAGCACGAGAAACGAATATAGACTAGACTTGGCGCGGGGGTTAACTGTATTTCCGACTATCATCGATTCCACCGAAATCCGACCGAAATCAACCGTACGGAGCGAGCTTGCTGGTACTACAGTAGAAGATCTCGCGAGTTTCCTGCTGTCTGCGTTCATGAGTCGAGTCGTATGTAAGACGACTCTCGCGCCTCCGTCGTCGTCTGCGTATGAATGGAAATATGAAATTTCCGACCACAAGACGTGACGAGAGGACAATGTCACGTCGGTCTACTCGAGCTCGGACTAGACGACTCTCCTTCGTCGCGCATTTCTAAATAGATAAAGCGACAATCCGTCCGAAAGATGCTGCAATAGCCGAATTTTGTGTATGGAGATTTTTGTGGAGATTTCAATTGTAAAGAAGTGAGAGAGTAGATTCTACTGTACAGTCGGAATAATTCAAAAGATTGCATGCTCTTAACATCCCAGATTTTTGAGTCAATCCTCCTTTTTTTTCTTAGTCACGGAGACGCAATCACATCTTCTTGTAATCTAGTTCATTCAGGATCTACATCGATGGACCTTCGATGGTTCTTCGTCAACATCCCGTTGTAAGCATACCTATCGTTGCGCCTTCGTCGAAACGTGCTTTAGGTTTGAGAGGGTGAACGTGTAACTCGTTTTTACGCATACATTCGAACAGGATTGGAGGAGAGACTCGTGAAACGTGAGATGCTCTCTTCCACCGATGGGACCGTTTGCATCTTTTTGCATCGCGAATGAGATCCACTTTCGCAAGGTGTCGCAATGAGATTGTAATCTATACGTCTCGTCGAGTAGTCAGACAGTTGGAGACACCTCTCGAAATAGATCTACAATTTAAAAGCCGCTTAAAGCGGACGTAAGAGTCGTACCTCAAAATCCGTAGGACGCACAAGTTTTGTGTACAGGATGTCTCAAAATCGTTACATTACATTTATTCTGTTGTTTTTTGATTCGGATTCCTTGATTTCTTCATCTTTTGAATTACAAGCAATTAGGAATAAACAGACTCTCGCAAATTACGCAATAAATAACAAAAGTTTAGTATATTTATATAATTCTTGTTGATTTTTATCATATTTTAATGGACATAGGTATATCAAGATATTTGATGTTGAAAATTCTTATGTCAAAAATAAAAATGAACAATTAATGAAAAAATAATTTGTATTTTCAATTCAGTATTAATCATGCAGAAATTGATCTTGAAATTGGTCAAAGAAATTCTTAGATGAGAATTGAAGTTGAGTTTTGAGATGAGACATCTCGTATACAGCGAACATCGATCATTCCAGCTGATCCTCTTTCGCGCGAAGACGGAAGCGAGAATTTGCAGTTACCGCTTTTTCTGCAGCGCGAATGGGGTTTCACTCACACACAGAAGTCGTTTTTCAATTAGGAAAAGATACCGGCGACGTTCGCGGGGAAATTGATTCTATGTCGATGTGCGTGAAAGGTCACGTAACGGGATTGATGAGATTATTGGCTCGAGGGGCTCGCCATTTCAAGCCCTAATGCAACAAGTGAAAATATTTCTGTAAGTAAGAAACGATGGCTCGTCGGAAGAAAGAGTGATGATGCAGCTTTATTATTAAACGCAATTTTCGCGATCAATTTCTTCGCGTCCGCCGCTCGACGGAATAGGCCCTGTTAAACATTTAAATGCCGCCCGAGGCTTCATTTGCTAATGAAAATTTAAGATCTACTTTGGAAACGCTATAGGCACAGCCGAGACATTTCCATTCACGTGTAGAATGGCAAAGCAGATAATCTTCGTAAATAGATTGATAGTACAATTAATGTTAGTGTTAATTATATGAATTAAAATGTTAAAGTACAATAATATAAATTAAAATATTTTTTTGTTGAAAAGGAGAGTTTAAAAGAAAGATAAAAGTTTCAAATTTTAAAAATTAAAAACTGAAAATGTCTTTTGAACGTTATTACAATATATCCTAACAATATAATTGATGATATTAGATTTTATAATTAGATTTTATAGCTCTTCGTACAAAATTTAATAAGAATACAAACTATCTAAAGAGTGATATCAAATAAAGTTTAATTGATTGTCCGATCGAATATATTTTCATATAAATAAATGTCTTCATCGGTTACATGATTGTTCATAACATTTCTTACGATTTTTTATTCACGTAAAATATTTTAACCTCGATTAAGCAGATAAAATCTAATATTTTTCGAAATATATTCTTTCGAAAACAAAGGCAAAGACACTCTCTTCACTTTATTCATGCAAATCGGTATGTCCGAGAAACTTTTCGAAGATAAAGAAGTTTACGAGAATATTATGCATCCTTAAATTCCAGTGTTTTTCAACATTTCGTACATGGCGTCAGCTGTTATCTGACTGCCATGACACTTATATTTGCTGATTACCATGATATTGCGCAGATGTTGTTAGTGACAACGAGGATATTGTGGAAACCTAACATGGGCCACGATCGGAACAGGTGACTATCCGTAGTTCGATCGATAATTCACAATTAGGGTGGTCGGTATGGTCTTGTCGGCTCTAATCTTCAAAGGGTCTCTCTTCCTGTAATAGCGTGATATCGAATAGCTTCAGCCTCGTTTCCTCCGTGTTTCAGACTTGCAGACCACCATGAGCCATCCTTTAAATTGATGAAAGACGGAAGGGATGTATTGCTCATCGAAGTTAAACTTTGTTGCCTTTGCCGTTAATCATCCGTGAGATACTTTCCGAGGAAAATAGTTAAATTCATAATTTCAGTCGTATATTGTAGTTGTAATTCATATTTAAATGTAAACGCATAATTACAATTATTATTGAAATTTGATCTTAATTTGTTTTTATTTGAGAATATGAAGCGCAATTAACAGATTTATTATCACTGTATGGAAACGTAAAACCATTTTGTAAGTAAACGATATATATTTTTCAGTTTCAGAATGAATACGACAGCGATCTACAACGGTGCGACAAGCATCATGGATAACATCATCGGTTTTGAATTTGAAAGATACAGCAAGGCGATGAATATCAATATGAA
>Ga0157364_1003120_pt1 | contig 15953 bp, 7 predicted proteins | sample AttsexASBM2_FD_111476 | JGI IMG/M metagenome (GOLD analysis project Ga0157364, IMG submission 111476) | Fungus gardens microbial communities from leaf cutter ant in Ribeirão Preto, State of São Paulo, Brazil - Atta sexdens ASBM2 | ecosystem: Host-associated > Fungi > Mycelium > Unclassified ...
AACCGCAGCGCTTGCAACGCGGCTGTGATCAAAGTCTCACTACAAATGCTCTGAAGCATTTGATGGACCAATTAGAAGAAAGACTTTTACAAATTGACTAATTAAAAAACGCTTCAAAGAGTTTGCAGCATCGCCACAATCTAGATATACCAGTTACGACACACCACTTTTTTTGATAAGATAAATTTGTAAACGCGCATGTGTCAGTTGTATCACAGAGAAGATAACTGCGTTATAATCTAACCAAACTAGGAACACAAGACTGTGATATCGAAGTATCGAACGAATAATAAAATTTATTCTGGTAATTATTTAGAAAAGGGTCCTCACCTCCGATTTTGATGAAATTTATTTCATTCAACACGTTTTTGAAACGAAAGAATCTGAACAGAAAAACGTAGCGATTGGCCTTGTAAATCAAGCTATTAAGCATTAAAATTTGAGACTTTAGAGATTAAGATATCTGTTATCCCGACTTGATACAGCATAATGTTTTAATTATATAAATTCACTGCTTTAAAAAACACAAATTCCATGCTTTAAAAACATAAACTGCTAATGCAGAGAATTTGTATGTTTAAAGCAGTGAATTGTTGTTTTTAAAGATAATTTGTTTTTAAATAGTACTTAAATAGTATTTAAAGTTACATTTATTTTTCACAATAAAAAGGAAATTTATAATTATACATTAATCGTTTTAATTTTAATCATTGTGTGACTGAATATTTCATTCTATTACAATATTTATTTGATAATTTTTATTATTGTTTACTAATAATCATACTTATTTTTTTTCTATATTTATTGCTCAACATATTTATTTGTTTATTATATATTTTAATGATTACATATATAATATGATCATAATAGTAAAAGTAAAAATTTGAAAAATAAACGCAGAATGATATATATGGATTTACAGTATAATAGTTAGTTATAATCCTAATTTGAATTTGCCGGGACATGTAGTTTGTCCGTGCTACCTCATCCTAGCTCAGCGTCCTCAACCGGGACTTAACATGGGTGCATTTCAAAACTTGACTCTGCCAACTCCAAATATTTTTTATCTTTATTCAACATTCGATTAACAAGGATAAAATGATACTCGAGTTGACAGAGTTGAATTTTGGAACGTAACCTAGGAGGATATCTGAAGATAGCTTAATCTAAGGCCGAGTTCCCACCTTGACGGAAAAGCGGAAGCCAATCGGAACTCGCAATAGTAAGTGGTACATTTCGCTTGTCTGCTTCTGTCTTTCCGTGAGCTCTGATTGACTTCCGCTTTTCCGCTTTCGGTTTTTTCGTTAAGATGTGAACCCGGTCTAGTGCCGAAACATAATAATATCTCAGTTTTTCATTCTGTATGTATTTAACTCTTATTAATAATTTTTATACTTTTTTTATTTTTATATTTTAAAGAATCGATTCTTATTTGCCTTTTTTATCATTATATTGTTATTAGAGTAATTTTGTTATTATATGTTTTTCAAATTTTAGTATTGTAATAAGAAAATAATAACATATAAAGTAAATAAACTATAAAAATATATTTAATAAAAATAAAATGTTTGAAACACAACTTTCATATCTAGTTTATTTAAAATATAAATATTAACACATTTGTAAAATAACCTGGGTGTAATATAATCATAATCGTGATAATGGAATCGACATCGAATCGATGTCGATTCGATGTCGATTCCATTATTATTTCTGACAGCGAAACTTTGTGTTGTTATTTGTTATATAAAAGTTGCACAAGTTTAATTGCTGTGTGCAACGAACACCGAATCTGATCGAATGCTAGTATTCGGTGAATCAAGAAAAAGAATAAATTGCTCACAAACATAATGTCCGAACATTTGCGTTCGGTGTTCATTCACTAGATGTATACGCGGCTTAAGATTGCAGAGATGAATATTTCTAATCCACAGTTTGTGTAGCAATTTGTGTGATTATATGAACCAAATATCGATTTCTTCTTTCGATCATTTACAGCCTTGAAAAGGACATGTGTATGTATCCTCAGAAAAATGGATCTTACTACATAGTTTACATCCACTTTTTCAGAGGGCAGTAGTGCGCGACAGCATTTTGCTATAGGTAAAAGGCCTTCATGTCCTCTCTCAGATTTTTCTTGTTTCATTCTGCCTGAACGTGCACGTGTGTCAACGATTAAGTATTGATAAAATTTTGTAGTTAATAAGATCTAAATAATTTATAAATATATCTACAAACAAAATGGAATTGAATGAAGAAATTGAACCAAAATTTAAAAAATTTCACGAACTTGAGCTGGATGACAGGATACTGAAGGTAAAACTAATTTATCACAATCTAATAAAACGATGTTATGATGTGTATTTAGTTCAAATATTTGATAAATATGAAGGAGACGGGCTTACTGATTTTGATGAAATTAGGCTTATTTTGTACGAAATAAACTAACAGAAAAAAATATTGCTTTACCCCGCGAACCGAGATATTAAGCGTTAAAGTTGACGACTCAGGTTAGATAATATCAGGTAAGAAATCTGTCAAACTGATTTTATTATAAGTTGGTAGTCCTAGTAGTTAGTAATCCTAAGTCTTACAGGCTTTCTACAATAAGTTATTACCTAAGTTGTAAGACTTAAAAAAAATTGACTGATTATAATCAATTATTCTTTTCACATTCCATCGTGATTGAATAATTTTTTTATGATCTAAGACTTAAATAATCTTAAGTAATAGCTTATTGCAGAAAGCCTATTATTGTTAAATAGGTAAAGTTGGCCAACAGTCAACTTGTATTACTAGGCTTTTTACAATAAGTTATTACTTAAGTCTTAAGCTATATGAAATTTATTCTAAACGTTCGTTTTTTTTTGCAAAGCAATAATATAAAAAGACATATCTGTAATCAAGCAGAACAAAGTTATTTTTAATAATATTTCATCATTTATTATCCGAAGAATATATAGTACATTTTGGAGCAGGTCCTTCTTCAGCAAATAATACAAAGATTTAAATTAAACAATATATTGGAAGAATTAACATTATATTATTAATAGTTAAAAAATTGTAAAGAAACATTTCAAAGTTGTAAATTTTCCAAGAAACAAATTGTCCTTCAGCTTTGAATTCCTATTTTTAATGTGAATGTATATACATAAAAAAATATTCCAATGGTTGTTGAATGAGAAGGAAAATAATATTGATAAAAACATCTCTTGGATTACCTATCATTGCTATTCAAACCCTCCTAATGAAAATCTTATGTTCAACATAAGTGAAGAACAGATTAATAATCAAAATTTAATTTCACATTAATTTGAATCCAATTGATTTTAAACACTTTAAATTTGATTTTTCTCACATTTTAAATGATAAATGATACATAAATCTTACTAAAATAGATTTGTCTACAGAAGTAATTTCTTGTTTATGACAATTTAGTGGTAATTTTTGCTTACCAACCTATATCAACAAAGAATCTTCAATATTTGAGTTTGTTAAGATTTTAAAGATTGTAAAGATTTTGAACATCATGATAAATATTTTACAACAACACAGCTAACTTAAAGATTAGAGATGTTGCAATTTCTAAACTCAATAAATTTTTACATAAGAAAGTAGAAAAGAAAAAAATTTGAAATTGATTTGTTGAATATATAAAGTTACTAAACAATTTTGTAGCAAGAATCCTGACATTCTTGTTACTGATAAAAGCAACCTAACCGTTGCGATTAATAAACAAGATTATATTTAAAAAATTGAAGATGCAGAGAATTAAGCTATTGTTGTTTGATCACAATTAACAAAATTAAAAAGAAATTAAATGGAACCTTAAAAAATTGGTTTGATAGAGATTTAATTTTAAGAAAAGTATATATCTTTCTTTATATTTCAGTGATTCTATTTTACTTTTATTTACAGCCTTCCCAAGATCCAAGAAAAACTGTTCTTTCAGAATTGTTATTTCTTTCGTTAACACAGCATTATATTCTATAGCAGTATTTACACTCGATCATTGCGTCAAGTGTAGAGAAAAATCCAAAGGCTAATAATAGTTTCGAAGTTTATAAATCACTTGGTGGAAAAATAGACAATTCTGTTTTGATTTTGTTGAACGTGATTTCTTGTTCACAAACATTCCTTCTAAATTCTTCTCGCAATTAACGGTATTGAAAGAAGATAGCAATTAATTTCTCTAAAAACGAACATCCCACAGAATGAATTTATAGAAATTTTAAAATTTATTTTCTTCTCATTGACTTTCTTTTCGTTCAACAATAAAATTTACCAGCAAACTTTCAGCACACCATGGGTGTAAATTTTATTGTTGAACGAAAAGAAAAATTTTCACCCTTATCTCCCATCTTAGCTAAATTGGTATTGTGAGATTTGAAAGAAATAGCGTTAAATTCTTTGAATTTTATTCCCACAATTTATAAGCGATATGTGGACGATATTGTTCTGACTACGTCAAGAGATCAAATTGACAATATTTTAACCATCTTCAATCTTTTTAATATAATCTTGTTTATTAATCACAAGAGAGTGTCCATAAAATAATACAATTTACATTGGAAACAAAGGATTTCTCAGTTTTTTATCTTAAAAGAGAAAACAACAAGATCATTATTAATTGAGATCATTATTGATTCATAAAAAACTTTTTCCGACAACTTCCTTTTTATCATCATCCTCTTTCTCACAAAATTGGTTCCATTTACAATATTGTTGACAGAACAATCTTCCTCTCACATCCTATCTTTCATAAAAAGAATCTTGAGTTAGTAATCAACACTTTTGAATAATTGCTATTTATTGTCCTTGATTTTTCAATTGTATCAATAAAAGAATAAAAAAAAATACATAATAATGTACAATGTTCTTGTGAATCATAATGATTCACAAGATGACAATTTGGTCTCAAACACTGAAAATAAAAATGTCAAAAATTATTTGCAGTATTATATATAGATACCAAAAGTTTTCAATTCTGTCATCTCATTTTTCAGCAAGGCAATCTTCACTATTGAACATTAGAATTTTAAATAAATTAAGCTTTTTTATTAGAGTTCATATAAGGATAAATTAGATAAATTTCAGAATCAAAACAATGCATATACAAGATTAATTGTGAAAATTGCATCTTGTAGGGCAAACGAAGAAACAATTAAAGACGTGCCTTAATGAATATAAAAGCAATATAAGATGGGACTCCTCTAGACACTCTGTTATCACTGAATATATTCTGAATCATAGACATTGAAGCTAATTACAATAAAAGGTGATTTCTAAGATGTTACATATCAAGAAATAGAATAAAGGCAAACTAACTCGCAAAAAGATAGAGTGTCTAGATGAGTCTTACAATTGTTTATTAAAACACATGTTCAAGGAAAGTAAATAGGTATTAATCTTGGCTTCATTTCTCGCTCATTATGTTTATTGCTGACCATTTTAACATTTGCGTTCAATCGTATCAAATTTTATTATAATAATCTCTTATTTTACATATAAGTCTTAATCATATATTGATTTTTTAAATAGTTAGTTTAACATTGATAAATTTAATAAGTTTCAACTCTTTTTGATTAATTTCTTTTTAATGATTCTTTACGATAATTATTATTTTTATTATATTTTGACTATATGATATCAATTAAACGATAATTATATTATATAGGTAATGCTTCCTGATTTCAATTTTATGATTCTGAAAATTGAAAAATATTATCAAAAAAGATGTTCATCTTTATACTCACATTAAAAACAGGAGTTCAAGACAATTTGCTTCTTGAAGAGTTTATAACCTTGAAATGTTTCTTTACAATGAATTTTTTAACTGTTAATAATATAATATTAATGCTTTCAATATTCGTTCAATTTAAATCTTTGTATTATTTGCTGAAGAAGAACCTGTGTGTTCTGAAACATCTTATATGGTCTTCGAATAATAAATGATGAAATATTGTTAATAACTTTACCATATTCTGTTCGATTGCAGACCGTCTCTTTATATTATATGAACTTTATCAATCATAATCCATTTTTCTTCTCGCATCAGCTGTGTGTTGGTTAATGTCTTATGATTTAAGATTTAAACTTAAATAATACTTTATTTATTTGTAGAAAGCCTAAGACGAGTTTCTTAAGACTGACCAAATTCGACTTTATTCTTTTCCATTAGAAGTTAGAAACTGGAAATTGATGATTGCGATTGGTCCTAACTTATGATTTATGACTAATGGCTTATTGTAGAATGGCCATTAGTTGAGCTAAACGACTCGCTGTATAATTAATAGATGCGAAAAATCATAGTCACCTAGGTTAAATTGGTTAAGACTTAAGATTTCCGATTCATTGTAAAATCAGCATCACGATAGCATAGAGATATGAGAATATATAAGTGAGATTAGAATAAGTATTTTTTGCTTCAAAAAATTACATAATTAAAATTACATAATAAATTCTCTCCTTTTAAGGGAAGCCAGAATTACCAACGGAGCATTATTTCATATTTCTCAAATCATTTTGTTTTTCTTATACAGAATAAAAAATCATTTTTCAGAATAAAAAAAAATGCAAATACTTGCATTTAAATGCAATACTTTTGGAAAAGTACAAACCGGTATAAAAATCCCTAAAAAATTGTAAATTACATTTTTTGTTATCATATAGATTCGCTTCCTTTACATATATATAAATGAATGGATATATCTAAACAAAAAGTTTCCCATATTTGAGTAATACATAAGAATATCATGAGACTTATAATTTTGAAGCTTACAAAAGAAATGGCTTGATAAATACGATTTGAGTGGAACTTCGCATTCATGTAAGATATAGAATATAGCAGAGCAAGAAATATACGTAACGTTTTATTTAATGACTCTGATTAATATACGTAATGTTTTAATTGATGTATATAACGTTTTCTTGATGTACGTAATATTTTATTTAGAATTAAAAGTCTGTTTTATTGACATCGATTAAGTTCGGCCGTCGCTCTAGCATCTCCTTAAAAACAAAAGACTCGCACAAACCTTATGGGAATTGAATTTCAGTCGAATTGCTTGAAAATTTAATATGTTGCAGATCTTGTCATTCTAATAAGTTTCCACAAGCATGACTATAATGAATTGTTTGAGCTCCACGAGGCATCACTTTTCGATGTGGATACTACAATTTCTTATTTTTAACATATACGGTGCATTCCTACGTCATTATTTGCACTTTCTATGTATATTTTTAAGTAAAAAGTTATAAGAATATTCACCTAATTGTTTCTCACAAATCGGGGTACTTTCGATTATTGCGAGTCCCTTCGCCTTTCATAAATCGGAGTACTTTTGATTATTGTGAGTTTTGTATTACAAGATTCAATAGAAAAATGAATTTTTATTAAAATAAATATAAATTTATATAATGGCTTAATAATAATAAACAAAAATGAATAACAAAAGGGCTAAAAGCCAAATTTTTCATATATTTCAATAAAAACACATACGTTTCGATCTATGTCAGGTCATCTTCAGTGTATACATTTAGAGAAAATTAAATGCAATTTAACAAAATTCATAAAACGATTAAATACAATTTCTGTAACTTATAGTTACACATAGTGAATTTTTATTTATTAAAAAAATATAATTTTCTTACAAGAAATAAATATTTAACGGATAAGAACTAATAATGAGTAGTTATAAAAACAACTGTTGTGAAAAATAGCTCTAAAAAAAATTAATAAATCGCAGGAATTCAAACACGATTTCAAGATGCGTACAAACGGATGTTCACTGAAATGATGAGATAGCAATAATTCGACTAATATACGGTTTACTCGATATAAACAAAGTACATAGTGATTCTTCGTGTGCACCGTATAATCGTGCCAAAAATTCCGCGCTCTAAATGTGAAACAACACAGCGTTGACACTTAAATCTCAAAAATCAAGTTATCGACTTCGATATCCTTATAGCTTTTTTGTCAAAAACAATTAAGTCAATATTATCTTTGTAATTTTTTTACTTAAAAATACACTGAAAGAGCAAATAATAACATCGAAATACACCATACTCGTTGAAAATAAGATATTTTTGTATTAACTCGTTTTGAAAAAACGTCGTCTCGTAGAGATCAAACAGTTTATTGCAGAGGATCGTGCCCTTTTTATCAGGACGATAAGATCTACACATCAAATATCACATATCAAATATTAGGCGATTTGACTGAAATTCAATTTTCATAAGATTTATGCAGAGTCTTTTCTGCTTTAAAAACATAAATTCTCTGCTTTAAAAATAGAAATTTTCTGTTTTAAAAACAAATTAGTTTTTATATCATTTTTATTTTTACAGCAGAGAATTTGTTTTGATTAGATATTTATTTGCTTTAAAAACATCAATTCTTTGCTTTAAAATAAATTATATAGAAAATAATTTGAGTTTTTAAAGCAGAAAATTTATATTTTTAAAGAGAGAAGAATTTATGTTTTTAAAGCAGAGAATGTTTTTAAAATAAAGAATTTGTATTTATAAAAGAATTTGTGTAACCTTCTATGCCATGGATGTGACAGATTTCCTAACCTGAATAGTTATCAACTATTTTAATGCCCGTCAGATTATGGATTGACGATTAATTAACAGTTGCCTGGTTCTACTTCAACTAATCATGATGTAGCGAGTCCATCGTAGTTGGCTGAAATAGAACTGGGCAACAATCGCAATCGTCAATTCGTAATTCGCCTGGTCTATAATAAGTTGCAAAGTGCTATTTCCGGTTGCAATAGATAGTCGCGGTTGTCAACAGAGAGTTGTCCAACTTTTAACTTCTTCGGGAACAGCAATTGTCTATTGCAACACTTTAGTGGCCTTAACCAATCAAATGTTGTGTTCGAAAAGCGCAAAAAGCGAAAGTTATGATTCTGCAAATACTTTAAATGTTGTGCCTTCTATTTAATAACATCTTGAATATCTAACACATAACTTGATTTTAACAAATCCTCTTTGATTTTTCGGCTATATAGCAAATAATGACAGACATTTTATTTTCTGATTGGTTGTTTCTATACAATTCGCAACTTTTGACATCCAAATGTGGATTAAGTATTGCAATGATTTACAACGTGACTGGCAATTTGTCACTCCGCGACTCGCAACTGGGTGTTGGAACTTATTGTAGATCGCCCTGTAATTTGATACTTCCCTAAAGGTACATTTTCATGAGTCACTCCAACCAGCTAGAATATCAGCTAGAATAATAACAGAGCACAAATGAGGCAAAATCGGAAACGCATCGAAACACGCGCGCATTTTCAAATATAAAGTGTAAAACAAAGAGTGCGATCCGATATTTACTGTCAGTGCTGAAAATCTATAGCGCACGTAACGTATAGTTTTAGCACTCTGAAGTCATGTCCCAAAATTTACTACCAGTACTGAAAATCTATAGTGCATGTAACGTAAATTATTTTTCAATACTGGTAAATTTTGGAATCTGAAGTGTTAAATTGATTGTATATACAAGAATAAGTACATTCAATAGAATGTCTGCTGAGATAAGACCATTCCTTTAGATCTAAAAATATAATTCAATCAGCGCGAAGAAAACTTCCAACCATTGCAAAATAAATATTTTGCTGAACGCAAAGGGAGAAAACCAATGATTTTATAATGAATAAATTAAAGAAGCATAACAACAGAAGTAAATACAAATAGAATGAAAGTGGAATTTGTTTAAAAATAAATAGTATTGATGAAAATGAATGAGTTTAAAAATAGAATTTTAGAAGTATTAACTACCTTTTTAAGAATATATTTAATTTTTTTTTAAAGTTGAGGTGCTAACTTCGCAGAGAATTTTCATTATTTCTGCTTTGCTCAAGCGAATATCAAACCATTGTTATTAACAACACATTTTTATTCGACAATTGTCAAATACGACAACTCCATCTATAACAGGTACAAAATGCTGTGAAATTTAAAATGAAATCTCTTAATGGAAGACTCTGTATTCTCTCATTCGGATTCGTGTCCTAGATGTAGTCTATGATCTGTTATCACAGAACGAGTAGACTTGTTCTATCGAATGTGATATTCTATAAATCTAGTTTTTAGTTGTCTACTCATATGTCCGACATACGAAGTATTGTAATCTCTGCACGTGATTTTATAGACTATGTTTCTTTCAGATGAGTGGAGGAGAGAATCTTTTTAGACTTTTATAAATTTATTGGAATTTATTGGAATTTATTAATTTGTTGGAACTGTAAAAAGAAACTTTGGTGTCCGTGCTAATTGTTGAATTTTGTAAATTGTTTGAATTTTTCTATAATTAAAGGAATGAACAAGACTATGAACTATGATTCGGTTATCTGAATTTTCAATGTTAGAAGGTCTTAATATTCAGTATTTCTTGTTGCAAAAGACTTCAAATTCTTTTGTTAATGGTGTCGAATATAAATTTTTGTGGATAATCGTTCTCAATTAAGATGTTGATAATGAGTGCTAAACCTTTTGTATAATATTCTTCCGATAATAATATTGTTTTGTCTACTAAATTTATGATGGTGTCTCTTTTTTGAAAGATCGGATGGTTAGAATAATAATTTAAATATCTGCTCGAAAAACTTTGCTTATGGTACCAATCAAAACTTAAAAATTTTTCTCTTTTTATAGTAGTGACATCTAAAAAATGTAACGAATCATCAACTTTTAATGTGAACTGAAGACGAGAATCAAACAAATTAAAATGTTATAGAAAAGAATTTGAAATGTCGGGATCGCTGTGCACAAATCGTCTATATATCGATAAAAGAACAGTAGTTGTTAAAGCTGGTTGTTAAATGACAATAATGCACTACATTCTAATCTCTGTAATACCAGATCTGTAATGATAAGTGACAACGGAGAGTCCATGGGTGTGAAGCTCTGTTTATATATAGTTAAAAATAAAAAATGGAGTCAAGAATAAATGACTACTGTCAAAAATTCATCTTTCAGTAGAATTTATTCGAGATAAATTCCCAATTGTCATTAACAGAATCCAGCTAATTCTATAGGGACATTTGTAAAGAGCAATATTATCTAATGATATTAATTTGTAATCGTCCTCAATTATTATTTCTTTTAGTTTATCAACTAATTGAAAGTTATTTTTTATATGACTCTCTGCTTTCGTTTACATGATATTGTGACATTGTGATATATGATATGAATCCGACTAAAGAATGCAACGGACTGCCTATCGAAGAAATGATAATTCTAAGAAGACTATTGAGTTTGTATATTTTTGGCACTCCAAGTTCTCGGAAGTAACCCATCATGCAATGTAATTGTTTATTGAATTGTTTATTGATGTAGTTGTTTTTCTTCCATCTTGTTAGCAAACTATCAAAAGAAGTTGTGAGTTTTTTAATAGGATTTTTAACAATAACTTCATATGTATTTATATCTTGTAGTTCTTCTTTTCTATATTTATAATTATTTTTTTCTAGTAGCTACCGTGATGTTACCTTTATCTACAAAAAATTTCAACATCCAACTATAAGATTGTTTTGTTATAAACTTTTTTTTTAAATAAATATTTAAAATATATTTTAAATCTCAGATTAAGTTAAACATGCTTTTTTTAAAACAAATGTTTAAAATATTTTCTTTATGTATTTTTAATATTATTTAGTAAACGAGAAGGTGGCATCCTAGTTACATTTTACATAATAACTTGGTTTACTTGGTTAATAATGAATATTTAAGTTTAAAACTTGACAATTATATTCGTTAAAATGTTGTTGAATCGATTCTGGACACAAAATTATGAAACATTTATTACTTAGGACACTATTAATAAAAATTTGGCGACATTGCATGGCGAATCGAAGAGAAACATGGATGACAATGTGGCCTTCCATAAAAATAGGCTTAAAAAGTTAGTTTTGTTTAGAAAACAGTTTAGAAAGCAGTTTGGTTATAAAATTAACAAAAAAGTAGAGTATTGCAAAATGTATGCATGTATGCAAATGTATATACATACATATATACATATGTAACTTTGTGTAGGCATCTCGGCACTAAAAATCTATAGAAACTATAGATTAATATTAGAACTACAATTAGTTCAAGAAATCATTATTTTGATATAAAAATCTCAAAAAAGAGGTCATGAGTAATCAATACACATAAAGAAGCACATTGCTATGCTATATTGTTTAAATTTGCATAACTCAAAATATATACAGTTAAATAAAATGTTAAATAGCAAATATACACAATACTCAAATATACACATATATCGTGTGATAATACGCTTAAGCTTAAGAAAAATGAGGAAGTAGGTGTTATTAAGTGCTAAAATGTACCTCAGAAACGTTTCAAAATACTTTATATAGTAATTATAGAAGTAAAAATTCGTTACAATAAATGCTGGCTATTGGCATATTAGCATTTATTATGAGAATCATAATATATAATGGCGAGCTACTTAACAAATAATTTCATAAATAATCTTTAGGATTTGCTACATAACAGCGGAGATATAAAAAAGGATCACAATATCTACGCTAACCATAATACTTCTCCTCTACTATATTTATAAATTTTTGAAATATTAAATTTGATTGAACTATTAAATAATTTTAATCTGAATATATAATATAAAATTTCTTTCTAGATATTATAGACATGTGAAACATTATACATATTTGCGTATCTATAGTATATACAATACACATAATTATGTATGTGCATGCGTGCATGCGTGTGTAATGTATGCTTTGATGTTATTACTTGAGACGATCTTGAGATTAAGAATGGGTTATGAATACTTTAATATAAAATATAATTAATCAATATGTTATATATATTAATATTAATGTATGTTATATATTTTATATATGTATAAAATGTATTTTTTTTGTTTTAAACATGATTTTTTTTCTAACTGTTTAAAACAGCTAAAATATATAAAACATTAAAAGCATGTTTTAAACAAAAAAAAATGAATGTCTTGTAAAAAAAAACGATTTTGATCAACTCTGTATAAAACTAGTAATTTTTACTGTTCAATGCATTTGTTCATGTAACTGTAAACTTTAATTACTGACTGAACATGTCTAACGAATTGTATATTTTTTTTCTATTTCAAGTAATTAGCTATTTGAGTGCTAAGAAGTTCAATCATGTCTTTTTTTATTTTAAATCATTTCTTTATTTCTTTATTATGATAAAGGATTAACAAATTCTATTACTTCTTTTTGTTATCTCATTATTGGACATTTACTTTGCAAGAATAGTTTTTGATTTAGTAACAGTTAATTGTACCTTGACAATTAAAAATTAAATGTATTAACAACTATATGAGTGGATCATTTGAACCCGGATTAAAATTTTAGTTTGTCGCTATTTTTGTACGGTTAATATTGTAAAGGTGAAGTGAGAGGGGAGGGAGTAAAAAAATTTGGAACCTTTCTTTATCGATTGCCGTGATGCAATTGTTTCATTGTTGTCTTGATACTAATTGTGATGCAATAAAAGTTTGATAAATAAAAGTTTGGCTTGAGTAACTTAGATCCGTCAAATGTAAATACGATAGATTTTTACCGAAAATGAAAATTCGTTTTTAGTAAGCGCCTATTTATTGTGTTGTATTCAAATATATATGATGTCTTCTCATAATTGAAACATATATTCATTGTAAAAAAAAAGACGCCTCTCTTTTTGCCAGAGAGGCATCTTGAATAATCGCTCTATTTTCTCGGAATTATAAAATCCTGAGTAAATAATATCGAAATCATTATATATTTAATATAAAATATTTTACATTTTTTTTTTAAAGAACAAAAAAACTCATCATCACCTCCGATATCATTTTTCAAGCATGTACAAAAGCCCCCACTTCAGTGCAAATAATTATACCTTTTGAGATGAATCAATAACGTTTTTTTTTTTTCTTAAAGTTTACGTTTTCGTCTTTTCAAAATATTACTTATTTTTATCTATATCTTTTTTTATCATAATGATAAGATTTTTTTAAGAAAACTGATTATTGCACTTTTTTCACAAATTGTTCTTTAATATTTGGCATAACTTTTACTATTATTATCTTTTTATTTTTTAATATCTCGATTCTATACATTCTGGCATTTCATTAAAAAAAAAAAATATTTTCTCTTGAGATTTATGATAATTACAAAGCCAGTCGTCGACTTGAATTCAGACTTGTAAATTAAGACTCTAAAACGAAACATGTAATTGAGAGTTAAGGAAATTAAGTTATTGTAGAACTTATTTGAACGCTTATTTCTTGCATTATTTTGTCAATTACCTCTGGTACTTAAACCATTAAACATTGACGAATTCAAAAGTTCATAATCAATGAATGAAAATATCAAAATATATCATAATAGTTCTTAATATTTTTCAAGTGTAACAAATGTACGAAGCAATAAGTATAAGAATAATCTAAGAGAAATATAGATTAAAAAATATATATTAATTAAATTATAGGCTATTACAAAACTAGGTTGGACGGAACCTACATTAATACAAGACAAAGTGATACCTTTGTTATTGGAAGGAAAGGATCTCTTAATCAAGGCTCGTACAGGTTCGGGTAAAACTGCTGCCTTTGTAGTACCACTTATTCAGAAAATATTGATAAACAAACGGATACAAGAGAAACAGGAGATCAAGGGCCTGATCGTCGCACCTAGCAAGGAACTGTGTAGGCAAATTCATGATGTTATCGTGAGCCTAACAACAAAATGCTGTAGGGAAGTCAGAACAGTTGATCTTAGTTTACAAACGGATTTAAATGCGCAAAAACTTTTACTGAGAGATATGCCAGATATTGTTGTGGTTACACCGGGTCGATTGCTACAGCATTTAAAAGTAAAAAATTTAATGCTGAAACATAGTCTCGATACATTAATAATTGATGAAGCTGATTTGGTATGTCTGTACTCATGTCGTAGAAGTTACAAACATTACAAATTAAATTTAGTCAGATTCATTTAATACATAATTATAACCTTAATTATTACAGCTATTTTCATTTGGATATGAAAAGGACTTAAAAGCTGTATTAGCTTATTTACCAACAACATATCAAACAATTTTGGCATCTGCTACATTGTCTGAAGATGTTCAAAGTTTAAAAAAATTAATTCTTCACAATCCTGCAATTTTAAAGCTAGAAGAGCCACCATTAGCTCCTCCTACACAATTGGCTCACTATACTTTGGCTGCAGAAGAAAATGATAAAGCTGCTATTTTATATGCTTTATTAAAATTACATTTAATTAGGTATCTTATACATACATAAGTTTAGTAAAGTATATAATATTTTCTAATAGAAAAAGATGTTTACGAATCATTGCAAAAATATTATGTGTTTTTATTTTTCATTTAGGAGCAAATCTATAATTTTTGTACATACTGTGGATAGATGCTATAAATTGAAATTATTCTTAGAGCAATTTGGTATTCCAACTTGTGTTTTAAATTCCGAATTACCAGCAACTTCAAGATGTAGAGCGGTTTCACAATTTAACAGTGGCACTTATGATATTATAATAGCATCGGATGAGAAAGTACTAGAAGAAGTAAGAATACATGTACATGGAGAGAATTTTTTATTATATTGTACCGCAAAAATTCACTACACATTTTACTATATTTAATATTAAACATGAAACAATTTAGCAATCAATTCATTTACATTACTCTGTAAAAAAAAAATTTGTTTTAATAGTGAGCTATTTTTAATACATATTTACTTTTGCTGGACATGAATCTATTTTTCAATTTTGTCTATCATGTCATGTCAATTTTGAAAAACAGCAAGAACAATATTTTTGAGAGTTTTCATGACGTTGTAGTATCGACAGGAAAATTTTTTCGAAATTTTGTTAATACTAAAACATAGCAGGCGCGCGCTTCGCGTGCACTATTGAGCATTTAAT
>Ga0157364_1003121_pt1 | contig 15950 bp, 9 predicted proteins | sample AttsexASBM2_FD_111476 | JGI IMG/M metagenome (GOLD analysis project Ga0157364, IMG submission 111476) | Fungus gardens microbial communities from leaf cutter ant in Ribeirão Preto, State of São Paulo, Brazil - Atta sexdens ASBM2 | ecosystem: Host-associated > Fungi > Mycelium > Unclassified ...
AATTCTAACAAAACCCTTTCGTCAATATTGGCTTTAACTAATTCAATCTAGAAATTAAATTCTAGCTTTAACTAGTTACAGCTAGTATTGAAAGAGCTTTGTTAGAAGTAACGTTAAATCGAGTTTTAACAAATTTTCAATTTTATGATTGTAATATGTACAAATAAAATTTAATGAAATTGATATATTTAAGATAACTTGCTACTGTCGTACGGCGATAAATTCGTCATTCTTAACGAATGCGGAGAGTCGTTAAATTCCACCCACGTGTCCTCAACTCACTCACATCGTTAGTCATCTTTATTACACGTCAGTTACCAGCCATTAGCAGACATTAATCGTTAGGAATGTTTCAAAGCGCGTTCGAATAAATGCATAACTATCTGTAACACGTGTCGCAATTTCAAGATCATTTTGCGATATGCGAACATTCTAATCCCAAATACGTTGAGAAATTGCGACAGCAAATATTTTATTTATAGTGGTAAATCTGCAAAATCAGGTTCACTGTGCGAATATCGATGTGATTCGAAAATAAATACGTACATTGTGTTGACGCAAGCAATTTCCTTTATTTGCGAAAATACTTTGCTTCCTCATGAGTTCATTCGTCTGATTTTATTGTGACGACGCGGCTTCTTTAAAGGAAAATTACTTGTGCCTGAATGAATGATAAACATATAATAAATGATAATTATCACCAAATGCAGCTTACACTGAATAATTAATTATCGACAAACGTCAGTAGGTTATATAACTGAGAATGATCATAACAAACATTGTCATGGTTCCAGCAATAAACTTGCATATATTATAAAATATGTATAATTTTGAAGCATTGTTATATCAGTATTTGAAAAATAAAAAAAATAGTGAAAATTTTTCTGTAGTTCTTAAGTTTTAAGTCGGTATGTTTATAGTTCTTATTTTAAGACAATATTAAGTAATATCTTAAGACGCTAATACAGCTTTGTGAATGGCTTATAACGTCTTAAAATAGTACTTAAGATAGTCTTAAATATAAGGATCAACTATAAATATCGATTACAAAGTTTTAATACGTAATTTTCCGAATTTTTTTATGTTTAAAAAATAGAAAATTTACAGTGGTACTCATTGACAAATCACTTCTACAGAAATAGAACAATAATTTATGGATAGATAACATTGCACTGTGCTATGTAAATAGCAAGGTCTTACAAAATTTTTTCACGGTCTTTAGAAACTACGTCGATTAAAGAAAACGTTTTTAGTTTCTTCGTGTCAGAAGTTATGCAAAACGCTTTGTGTCGTGGGACTCAAGGAAGAAATCTTTTGAGTAACCTTCCGAGTGTAGTAAGTGGCAGCGAGGTCCTTAGCGATATTTGCAAGTCTGGACACTTTACGGCGACAATTATGGAAGATTCTCGCGTCACTATAGCAAAGTCTTTTTCCGTGAAAAAAAAACCACCGACGCGTTAAAAGACTAGCTCTCATTTTAGCTCTCTGAGACAGAGAACAAAGATCTGAGAACAGCGATTACTTGCGACAATGACGCGTGCTGCACTCATGCAACAGAGAGTTGCGATTATTGTCACCTTAAATTCATATAATGATATCCATTTGGATTACTAATTATATAGAATTTATTTTAGTTTCTGTAGATTTATAAATAGAAATTAAAGTTTCTCTCATAAATATCTACATATCTTATATATATTAAAATCTAATATCCTAATATGTATTTATGACTTTAATTAACTAAAAACTTAACGAAAACTATTACTTAACTAACACTTACTTGATAAGTTATAAATAATTTTAAAGTTTTATTGGCATAAGCGAACGCTCGTCGTGTATGCTAGAACCAGCTTCACTGGATGACGAAAAAAGAATATTCGACAACATAGACTGACCCTAGAGGCTTTTCAAGACGTGTCCGTCCATATTTTTACAACGCACCTCGCCAAGCCGTGTGAACGGGCAATAAGGAATAGTCTGTTCCCAGAAACTCTGATGTCACGTTTTCACCTTCCGCCGGTTTCGAGCTGAAGTCGATTCTAAACTGCGCAGGAATACCTGCACGGATGATGACATAATGACGCTGTGTCAGCCAGCGCAATTTATTTCCCACTGGAATACGCAGACTCGATTGTCGCAAACGCGATAGCGACTCGATGAAAACAATCAGAGAGGAGGAATTTAATTGACGTAACGCGGACGGTAGCATCGCTGCATCAGCGAGTTTTTCGAATGCGTATTCTACGTTACATTGTATACATTCCAATTAACAGGCACGCAAAGCGTCACTAATTTTTATGTACGAAAGATAACAAGCTGCGAGAGTCGCAGGTAGTTGCAAGTGATCGCGCGCTAATTAAATATTTTTTTTTTTTTCATTTATTACATTTGCGCACAATGTCAATTGTATCTGAACTTATCGGACACGCTTTCTTATCGGAAATAAAAATTGTCATCAATCGAACTTATCTTGTTCATCTATATTATACTTACTATTAGAATTTAATACAAAGAAAGATAAGCTTTAATCCAAATTGTTATTGATAAAACTTATTTTCGAGTGATATAATCAAAAGCAATAACTATTTGTTTTTTATAAAAATGTCTTCGGTTGATTTATTTGAAGAAGTATCAAGGATTAAGGGGACGACGAGCGGTAGTGTTTCTAAGGAACAGTTCCGCTGTATAAAAACTCGCGTTCGTGACCGGGCACATGGGAGACCTTTAAAGCAAGACAGTGTCGGACGACCCCGAGAACTTGCCGATTAGTTCCAGCGCTAAAACAGGTTATCGTTGGCGAAGAGAGACCGAGGATATCGGACCTTGCTTGCCGGAGGTTGCCGCCGCATGACATCATCCTCTCGTATACGACCAGATTCTTGCTCACGGTCGTCCATGGGGCCTCACCTAACGTTAATAACTCCGAAGATACTAGGAATTTGATAGACTATCTAATCGTTATTTCAATATTGTTAATAATATACGACATGTCATCAAAGTTTTTTTAACTTCCACAGGACAACTTCTTGCTCGTCAAATTAATGGTTGATTTTGCTTATAAATTATACGGTTAAAAAATTCGCGATTAACGAATTATACCAATTATTTACGTTATTAACAATATATTAAGTTTTCGCTGACGACATTTCTGATTTCGTATTCAAGATCGATTTATGCGCTTATTCAAATCTGAATGACTAATCGTTGGAAAAAGACGCTTGCATAAGGCAATAATCAATTCATTTTTACGATTCGGAAAGGATGAATAATCGAAACCAAACGTTGTAGCAAATGCATCGTGCACATGCGTTTGTCTGATGCAAGTCAGGCGTAGTTTAACCACCCTGGAAACACGAGCTGTTGGACAGGACGATCACGTTCAACGAACGTGGCTTATCACCCTCTGAGAAAGGATAAATAACACGTGCGTACGCCGAAGTTTGCGATACGCAGCTGACTGGCTGCTTCTGATCGTACAGAACCAGAGTTGTGAAACAGAAATTTCGATGCCTGGCGGTGATATTAATATTAAAAAATTAGCGTTAATTCCATAAAAATCATTTCCATTAAAATTTTAATATCGACTAGTTAAAATTTATTTAGTATGACATTTAAATCACAAAATAGCTTTAATTGAGAAAATCTGTTGCAATTGTGTGCAACAGATTTTTACAATTTCTCATTATTTTTACAATTTCTTCATTAACATAACAACCATAGATTACTTTCTTGTTTCTCTTCTCTCAACTTTCAATCAAGTTTCTTCTCAAAAATAACAAACACTTTAAAGTACACTTTGAGAAGCATGACTGTTTATATTTAATCTAAAAGGAGAGTGAACATTTGCCGCTATGCTAGTCGATCTTATTTAATAGTGACTCAGAATCGTGCGAAAGTCGAGGTTATAGGCCGAATAACCCGTAGATTTCCATTTAGTCCTTGACAGAGATGAATATTAGAGTCACGCGCGGCCCGTCGTTTAATACGAGCCGGAGTTGACGTGAGTTCGCTGCGCGAACTTTATCTATCTGTACACGTTCAGAACGAATCATTGTCGTGCGGCAATCCAGCCGGCATTGTATTTACGCAGTTATTATTTCCACCAGGTCTCGGTTTGCTTCGAGAATGATTTCATCGACTCCCGCGAGCTCTCGAGAGACGGTCGCATAATTGGAGTAGGACTGCGCAAATTCCCACGTTGACTGTTTTTCAGCGTGTGTATCCATTACGCGCGAGTAATCCTTGAGAAAAAGCACGGGTAATGTGTCAGTGTCCTGCGAGAGAAAGACGGGAATGCATCAGCAATAAATCGCACGAAGATGAACTCGATTACGAGAAACTTTATGGCCGTGTTATATTCTGATTGTTTTCAGTAACGAGACAGAACGAGAAATTCGTCGTAGGGTGCCTGCGCAGCACGGACATTCTTGGGAGATAAGAATCATCGTGCGTATCTGGCTGGAGCTCGGTAATGGCTCGCGATAAAAAAAATATGGGAACAGTTATCATAAACTTTACGAGCGATCTTGAGTGAGTGAGATAGCTTCCTTAATTCGTCGACGAACAAAACGAACTCACGTAATTGTATGATCTTGTATGTGTGCCTTGGAAATTTTTGTCAAGGGCGAGCATCTTTGTAGGAGCTTCGAGTAAAAACTCGACTCAGCTCCGTCGTTTAACGAACGGGATTTGCGTAATTATTTCATTTTTTACATCTAGTATCTAGCTAATAAAATGGCGTGAATTAAGTAGACGTTCTAATTTAAATTAGGATATTCGTTATGTTTAAGAATAAATTTAATTAACAGTTAAGAAGAATTATAATCAAAAAATAAAGAACTTTATGAATATTACGTTATATTGTTATTCGCTCGTAAAGTTTATGACAACTATTCCCACATTTTTTTTTTATCGTGAATCGTTATTTACATTTTTTTTGCATGATGATAAATTAAATAATGCAATATTTAAAGTGAATATGAAATTGTATATACAAGTTCTTAGTTACGAGTCTAAATTAGTAGTAAATTGTAAGTCACGTAATAAAGAGAAAATGTAGCAGAAAAAAAGTAGTTACGACAATAATAAAAAGATTGCAAAAATGCAAAAGTGCCATGCAGCCAGTTGGCGCATACCAGTCCGATGCACGATGCAGTCGTGTATGTGACGTAAGTGCATCCAGTATCATCTGCTCCCATGCGGTTAACCCAACCGGATATGGCACAGACCTCTAGAGGTTAAGAGACATTAATGGACTAATAGGGACGCTAATGATTCATTAGCCAGTATGTTAATATCAACTAACTTTCTACGACAGAGTCGTCCACGTCAGCCGCAGTGTCAACATCCGATACAACCGAGAGGTCGAAGACCCTGTCTTCTATTTTCGGGCGTGATATCAGATAAAGGATCGTTAATTATGGAAAGCAGTCAACTCACTGAGATTCCAATTTCGTCGCATAATTATTGAGCGCATTTCTACGAATTGTCGAGACGACTTCGGTTCGTTAATACAATAATTTATTCGTAGTGTCCCTACGTTTCGTTATTCGCGCGATTTTTCATTTGCAAGCGACGCTCGTGCCGGGAAAAAAGTTTTAATGCCTATATCGTGCCTGTACATATTAACGGCATGATATTTATCAAGAAGCACTTCTTGCGCGCTTGCAACCGGTCGGGCCACAAATTGCAGTTCCAACCTTGTTCGAGCCTTCTCACTCGATCTTCCTGTTTCACGAAGGAGGTTTCAGGGTCTTGACATCTGACATGTTACCTAAAAGGAACGAAGACCTCGGCGGCAGGAAACAGAGAGACCGCTGTGCTGTTGCATTTTTTACCGTGAACGCACATAGAATTTTTATCAATACATAAATATAAATACTTTGACAAATACATTCTTGTACATGATTGTACCACATGTGCGATTATCTCGTAAAAGCTTAGAAACATCTCCTAATGTTTTCTGGATGCGTCACGTTTAACCTTCGTACACTTTTATTTTTGATTATAACAGATGTTACTGGGTAGAAACGCGATGTTGTCGCGATCAAGAAAGATCACTCGTTAACATTAACTGGATCCTTGGCATTTACCAAGAATTATATCCATCGCTGTCGAGGAACGTTTTAGCTAGGATCACCGGCAAATACAATTATCCTAATACGATTCTACGATTTATAATTATTCGTTATTAATAATTGAACAAAAATCAACAGCTTCAAATTGTGCCTGTTAAATAAAAATCAGAATGTATTTAAAACATGATAGTTTAGATATAAGGACTTATTTTCTCAGAAAGTTTTCTTGTAATAATACACAAGAATAAATAAATGCTGATATTTTCGATTAGAAGGGAAGATCTTAGGCTTAATATTTTTTGTAGAAAAACAAAAAAGTTATTAATTTAAGATCCTTTGAATAATCGAAAATATTAATATGAATTTATTTATTTTATATTTCACACAATAAATATTAAATTATGATTCTAGTTGCTTTTTAAGGTATTATAACCATATTCCAATGGGATTCAACTGAAAGTTCACTTTGTCAATTTATTGCCTGCGAGTTATATATCGTTCTTTGGCTCACACTTTGAATTTCGACACTCTATCGACACGCTTCGAATTCTCATCGCACTATTATCTTTTGTTCACCGTATACGGCGCATACCTCACGCGTCACAGCATGAACGTTTGATACATCGAGCACCGTGAATGTATAACTTTGCGATGTCTGATCGAAAAATGGCAGTGCTGATATTCGCAAAATCGTTGACGCGGAGCATAGATACGTTTGGAACACGCGGAGAGATGCGTGATCCGCTCGTAAAAAATTCCATTACGGCGCATAGTATAGGCTTCCAGGCATGTTCCAATTTGTTTGTAGAATAGGGAAAGGAAATACCTCTTATTTTTCACGCCCATCGGTATAGCGCGGTGTACGATTTATTTTACATTTCCCTAGCTGCCCAAAAATTGCGTGAGCAACAAAAATCAGAACACGACTGTATATTGAATCTTATCTAAGTAAAATGTTCACGTTACAAAAAATAACGCAAAATTTTACCGAAATAATTGTATGCAAAGCTTTATTATATATATATATATTTAGGTGATCATGTTGGAATTGTATTCAAAGTAAATATTTTTTCTTTTCTGTTTCGACGATCATTTTTTTTTATTAAAGTCAGATAAATATTTGAGACTTGTTAATAATTTCATTTGAACTGATATATGAGCTTATTTTGATACTTTATTACATAAAAAAGTATTTACTTTTAAATATCATATCAAATAATCACAGGTGTAATGTATATAATTACTTAATATAATTTAAAAACAGAAATATCAAATTATATTTTACATTTCCATGAACCAAAAGTCACAATAAAATCAATATTTATCGGTCAGTTCATTAATATCTGACCCTTAAATTTTCGTTTCCCTCTGATCACAAATTCGTCGTGTAAACCGAACTTCGTTACGAGAGAGCGCGCTTACTCGATTCAAATGACAGCGACCTAATTATTCTGTCACTACGTGGCAATTTTTTTTTTTCTCTCTCGAGTTCTGTGGACATGCTTCGACCACCCGTGACTTTCGAAGAACGAGAACAGAATGCCATCTCTTTCTCGTATCTGAGAAAAAGTCGTCTCTTTGAAGTTCCACAGAAAGTAGAACTCGGTAGATCGTCTGTCGCGGAAGGGAAGCACGACAAGCTTCCTCGGCTGCCGAGAACAATACGACTGACTACCTGCCATTGTATGAAATGAGACGCGAAACAAGTTGGAAGCTTTTAGCGAATCCGACTGGCAAAAGCAGTCCGAGGACAGTTGGACGGAAAATTCAGTTAAACTCACGTTAGTCATCCAATTTCTCTTCTGCTACGAAGAATAGTCAGAGAAAACGGGAGCATTAGATATCCGATTACAATTGCAATGTTTATTATTATTTCATCTCATAAATTTACATTTATTCAATTAGAAATATTTATCATTCATAAATACACCGACCGGAACTCGCGCGCTACATTTGCTACAAATTAACAGCATCATTTGCAACTTGCGTGCACGTAATTGTCACTGTCACGAATCATGCATGCCGGAACATTATTTCGTCAAGTGAGCTGCCTGGACAGATCGAGTATTCCGAATTTCACCTGCCGAGATAAGAATGTGGAGCAACGCGCCGGTATAGTGAGTGGGAGTAAACCTGTTTTCGTGCGTCTGACCGCGTCGGGGAAGAATGTCTCTCCATGGTAACGCAAGGTGCAAGAAAAGGTATCATGGAAGAAAACTCTTGTGGATGCACCCTGTCACGGTTGAAAAATGCGAAGAACGCCGAGAATTACGTGACGGTATCCCACGGCGATGATCTAAACTGGGACACAGAAAACTTGGACACTTTCATTCGCCTAATCTTCCATGGTTGATAACCGTGTTGCGAGAGGCGGTAACCGTCGAACTTTTCAATTTCGCCGTACCGTTAGGACGATGTCCCGATTTAACGATACATCAATACATACATATTTCTCGCGCAATCGAGGCGGAAAATTAGCGATCTAAGACGCGTATCCTATTTTGCTTAATTTATTTCGTTAGTAGAGACATTAGAATTGGCGTGAAAAATCATCTAATTTCTAACATAATGTTTAGATTTATTTACACCTTTTCATGCGAGTTTTCTGACACTAACTTGTACTAAAAATCCAGATTATCTAACTTTAGAGATTTACTCTCCGTTCGTATACCTTGCCTGCAGTATAAACGGACAGTGAGCAAACTTAGTTAACTAAGTTGAAGCTCTTACCTATCTTGGTGTAACAGGCTTTAGTTCGGCTCCACCTGCTTACGTGTAAACATGGATTAGCGCAGTAACGCTACTAGGCATCCCAAATAAATTTAACGCATGTTGCATAGGTGTGTAACGTTAGGACGTAAATTAATCTTAGAGCATTTTTCCTTTCAAGTATCACTTGGTATTACGATTCTTTCACGTTGTTCGTGTTTTTTTTTTTTTTTTTTTTACAATTGTTCGAAAGAAGCGATCGTTCTCGTTGAAGCCGAAATCGATATTCATTAATTTCGTTTATCGGACCGCGCGAATCTACTGCGAGGCATCGCATCGAAAACCGGTTCAATTTCGCGTCGGTTAATCACGCACGCGATGCATATAGCGTATCCCGGCTTTATTCGTACAATTATTCTTCGGCGGTCCATGAATATTGTCTGAGAGAAGAAGAGAAAGAGGAATTATATCGTTGTGTTTGAGCAGGTAAAAGCTTGAGAAAAATTCAAGGCGAGAAATGCATTCACACACCGAGCATTTCTACGTATCGACCTCTTTCGTGTCTCTTTAAAAAGCGAAGATAAAAATGAACACGTAATAGACGTCGGGTTCCCAGATACGGGAATTCTGCTAGCAGTGCACAATTTTTAATGTGCACTTGGGTGTAAAGTGCACGATGTGTAATATACATGTAAATGGAATTTTTTTTCGTACACCAAGTTTGAGAATTAAAATTCGAAGGAATAATTTTTTTTAATTCTGTTAAAATGTTAATCTGTTAAAATATTAAATTTCATGCACTTTATGTTTTTTCGTTAGAATCGAGCCATAAACTTGATTAATTATTACAATATTGATTAATGAACGTTATTGATTTTTTTTTTAATGATAGAATAATGTTTGCCAAACATACGAGAGAGAGAGAGAGAGAGAGAGAGAGAGAGAGAGAGAGAAGCATTCTGATTAATTAAAATCTGTAGCCCAATGCTGTATGGAATAATTGAATTCGATTCAGCATTAAAAATAATGGAAATAGATATATGATATATCGAAAAGGAATCAAAAGCGACAGTTCACTATTGAGGTTGAAACGACAGTTGAAAACAATTGCGAATACAATTTTTAGGCCTCGTGCTATTGCATGTGCGACGCTATTTCCAATAATTGCAAATAATTGTTGCGCGAAACGGAACATTCAATAACTATCGAGTGCAAAATAAAGATCGCGCTTTATTGCAAGAATTCAAAAAATGACGAATACATACATTTGCATTATTATTGTAAGTCACAAAATAAAATAATTACTTCCCGAACATAACAATATCGAACGGATAATTTAATATTTGAATACATGAAACAAGATATATTTCTTTATAAAAAAAAATAATTTGATAATATTATAAAGAAATGAGGAGTACAAAAATAATTATTTGTATTGATTATCAAATCATTATCACAAGATAATAACTTTATCATTAAAAGCTCATCGCATTCAAATTATTCCTTTCACCATACGCTTTCGATCGTAACTACTTCATAAACGACGAAAGTTGTAATAGCGTCGGTTTGACTGATACGCATCGAAGTAGCGCTTTCAATTGATACGGTTGATAACTTTCACACTTAATTACAAATCCCCACTTAATTACCGACCGAAGACGCCAGTAGCTCGTTGACCCGTCCCGGGACTTGTGCGCACATCGCTGCCACATCTATCGATTTCTCGAGGGAACCAGCAGACCGGAAGTGGACTCTTCCGTGCGCACTGAAGGAAATGCACATGGTAATTAATGAAATTGCTTTTGGTGGCGATTCATATTCGTTTCGCGGATTCGCTTCTTACACTTTCTCACCCTTTGCTCTTATGAGTATTAATGAAACAATGGGAGGTCCTCTGATTTTTCTCGAGCTACTTCGAACTATTATACTTGTACCCCTAAATCGACGACACGGTAACTAGACGAGATGGTTCTAAAAGCTCATTTCACAAGCCATTGGAGCATAAATTATTTAGTCGTCGATTGCTTCTTCTCGAGGGTACGACGATCCTCGTAAAAAGAATCTCCTTGATCAAATGTGCAATTCAATAGGTTATTTCTTGAAAAAAAAAAAAAAAGATTAGCCAAGCGATCGGAGAAAGGCGAATTTCTCCGTCTGTCGCACATAAATCTTTATTTCGAGGAAGTTGAACTTGAACGTCGTAATTTTGTGTCTGCGCGGTCGCGATTTTCGAGATCTCAACGCGATCGTGGCACATACGAAGGCACGATCCTTCTTCGTTCCCTTCGAATCCCGTTCTCTCTCGTGTGCTGGAAGGCAAAAGGATCGCAACGCGAGAGACGGGCGAGAGAGAATCGCGGTGCAAAGAGTGAGGAGGACGAAGAAGAGGAGAAAAGATCGGTCAATGAACCAGCTGACCATACAGCGGGCCCCTGGTTGTACCTCACCTCGCACACCTCCCTCCGCTTTCCTCGTATTACTTCTCGGTAAATTTTTGCATACCGGTCACGGCACCTGAATTTAAAACGTCGGTCAGGTTCGTCTCTTTTACTCTTCTCGTTCCTTTCTCGCTTCTCTCGCCGAACATGGGAGAAGAAAGTAGCCGATACACGATCAGGTGCGCGCGCGCGTGGCCGTTCTCGTATTCCTTAGGAGAATAATATAATAATCGTGTACGCGCTACTAGCAAACTCAACATCAATCATTTGCGCGTCTTGAGGAAAAATTCAAGTTCGCGCTTCAGCTCGCTTACTCACGAGGATACTATACCACCGGTCAATGATGACTATGCTTGTTTCTGCAGTCGTATAATCATTGCAATGGAACAAAATAAGCGAGGGAGGTTGGAATTTCATTGGCGTTTAACATCGTACTGCTATAATTAATTGATAAATCGATGCCATGCCGCTCACCGCGAGAAAGTCGGCATCTTAGCAGCTCAGCAGCCTTCATCGTGAGAATTTATCGTCATCACGGCTAAACTGGATTGAGTAATTTACTATGCAATTAATTATTAATAGCGATAAATACGTACAAATCTACGATTAACCTATCTCACTACTGCGTAAAAATCTTTCTGTTTTAACTTCTTATTTATCTTCTCTCCGCTGCTTTTCTTGCACTATTTCTTTCTCCTGCTCCGTCTTTTCGTATTTTTTAAATATTTTTTTATATATGTACGAGTAGTTTCTCTTCTTCTAATCACAATTGCGTTATAGATGTAATCTATATTACAGATTAACAGCAGTTAATCAGGCCATTTAGAAAGTTTATGAAGAAAAATATGTTTTTCTAATATGAAAATTAAATAATACACAAACAATTTAAGAAAGTTGCAATACGAAATAATTATTGAAAGAGAAAACGCTTATAAGATTAATTTCCAATCTTACGTACACTGAAAAAAAATTTGTTGAATTAACTAAACACATTTACAGATTTGTTAATTTAACAAATTTTATTTAATTGAATTTAACCGTAGTCTGCTTAACATTGAACAATTTGTTAAGCAGACTACGGTTGAATTCGATTAAATAAAATTTGTTGAATTAACCAAATCTGTAAACAACTAAATGTATTTAACTCGTTGAATAAATTTTTTTTCAGTGTATATACTCGTTATATTCAATAATTTTATCTGCTTTTTTCTAATAATAATACGACTTGTAGTCACCTGTTTATACGAACAAAAATGTTATGAAAAGCACAATTAATAATGCTCTAAATTATACATTATTTTCTATCGCATCCATCAGAAAAGATTCACGAGACTCTTAACGTACAGAACCAGCTGTTGAATAAGTTCGTCGGAAATCGGATAGTTGAATTGTTTAAATCAGTTACGCGCCGCGTAGACTGTGCACTAACCGGGCCTGTGAGATTGTATCGCGCAATAAAATCAAATTGTACCCCACGATTCCATCGTGGTTAACTTCTCGGAGTTATTTTAAGTACGTATCTCGCGAGTTTCGGCCGCAACCCGAGGGAAAATCCGGATTACGGAGCGGATGGTTGTCCCGTTCTCAGCCGTTGTGAACGAAGTTCCAGATCCTGAATTTATCCGATCGTAAAGACTGTAGGCTATATTATAGAGACACAGTATCCGATGCACGCACAAGACATAATCGCAGTTGGCGCGACGGTTCGAGCTTTCGAAGGCGCGAACCAACAAGCGACCCTTAACATAGTTTCCCGCGGCGTGGTTTCCTTTTTTTTTTCTCTTCGACGTAATCACATAGCGAGATCGCGAGCACCCGCAGCTATCAATTTTCCTATAGCGCGACTTTTATCCGTCTGCGAAACGATAAGAAGCGAAAAAAAAATCGCGATTAGCGATTTCTACGTACACTCCGACTTTCTACATGATTCCAACCGTCGAATCGTGCTTAGTCACGACTAGTTAGCGACTCCGGTTAATTGGTCTCTAACGAGACGATTCTTCGATTTTTCCTCTACGCGTGCTTTGCGCGCGTACGGCAAACTTGGGTAAGAGCAGAATGAAAGATGGTAATGATGCGTGCGGCTAAAGTACGCACGTAAGTCGCCGCGAATTGCAACTCGCTGAAATGCCGGTTCAAAGATCGTCGGAATCGAGCGTTAATGGAACTCTCCTCTCGCAATCTAACGCAATCTTTTGCGGTTACTCACCGTACATCGATGAATTTCTTTCTCTTCGTTTCTTCGTATCGCATTCAATCGCCAACTAATCCCTCCCGATGGACATCGAACATTTTTCCTACAACTCGGTATAATGGCCTCTTCGATCGCGCGCAATGTATTACCGCGTGCGAACGCACATACATACTCGATGAAACTAATTCCACCAGTGCACAATGGACGATCACCTGGCCATTATACGGGAACTCGATTATCTAGCCGTTGAGAGCAATGCATTCATCGATTTTTAATCAACCGGTGAACGACGCGAACACAGAGATCGATCAACGACGGTGGAATCATTTAACCTTTAAGCACGTGCGCGTAACCGAGATTTCTATTTCCTACTTAAATGTTATCTGATTACCAGTCATCTGTGCGCGGCTTTGCATCTAACAATATAAAGAAGAAGCGCAAGCGTGCGCGCTGAGTTGGATAACGAGTCACCAAATCGGTTTCATTTTCATTGTGTTTTACTGTCAATGTTATAGGGTAACTCCTATATACGCCGCATCTATCAAAAACTTAATTTATTAAGTATTCATTATGTTTAAAATTAATGAACTAGCTCAGTAAAAATTTTGTACTGTCTACTATGAAAAAAATATTATAAATTCGAAATATTTATATTTCGTATTAAAAAATGAACTTTTTGAAACCCTTGCATTTTTGCCGTAAATCCCATAGGAGTGGAATATATGGTTACTCATAGAGGGAGGAGAGATATGTATAGTTCATAAAAAGTTTACAAATAATGCATATATTATAAATAAGACGTAAAATGACACAATAATTTATAAAATGCGTTTATTAAAGAATAAGAATGATTATATGTATATGAAGTAATAAATAATAATTACAATCTTCCCAGATTACAAGTGTTATGACATGAGGTACGTATTTCATGTAATGCAATTATTGTATTTAGTGCACTGAATTCAATCTGCGCACTTTGTATATTTTTTTCATAGTAGACAGTACAAAGTTTTTACTGAGCTAGTTCATTTATTTTAAACATAATGAATACTTAATAAATTAAGTTTTTTGGGCATAAATCCCCCTTGCTAAAAATGCCGTATATTCCAAAGTGGAATATACAACAAACTAAACAAAGAATACGAAAGCAAAGCACTTGTATTTTGCTGCACAACATGTTTTACTATTCCTACTACACGCATGTATCACGAAATAACCACTAAGTTTTATACGTCCTATAGTAATCATTTTATGTAGATTATAATTTATGATGGTACTTATTACAGTGACAAATCGATTCAATTCACAATAATTCTATTAATATTAACAGTAAGAAGCTGAAATAATATTAGCTGAAATAATATTATAACATAATATTAATATAACATAAAGGCATGTAACAGAATAGTTGCGGGAAAATTACACTCCTTCTATTTTTTCTGATTTCTGCGGCATAAATCCTATCGCGGCGTATTTGCCGAAGTTACCTTATATAACCAAATTTTAGCACGCTATTAAGATTAATGGGAATCGAATACGTTTTTTATGGTCTATTGTGGATTTGAAAGAGTCAACACATAACGAAAAAGAATTGAAGTAGAGGTGAGAAATGAAAGTTATTTCAGAGAGAGAGAGAGAGAGAGAGAGAGAGAGAGAGAGAAGTGAGCTTGAGCAACAAACCTCAACCGATAGTGTCGATAGACGTATGATAGAAGGGAAACGTTTATTTTATGTCACAGCTCGAACGTTAGCCCGTTATCTCGCAGCTCCGTGATATTCGAGGCACTATGGCGATATCGCTTTCCGTCAATGAAATATACGTCGAACACCGACGTACCAGTTACCAGTGCAGATTCGTCGGGTTTACCTTTCTCATCGATGTGTCGAATTTACGATAAAGAATGACATGTCATATGTTGAGAGAAGAAAATACGTTTCTATAAAACTCAAAGAACTGAGCTACTTACCTTGGTACCGTGGATTTTCTTTCTTTCCTCTTTCCTTTTCATTAATTTTCTTTTCTTTAACATTACCTAGTGACGTAATGTTTGAAAAAAAAATCAAACGAGCAATTTGCCTTGATCCCGATAAGAAAAAAAATCATTGCACGCAAAAAAGAGTTTCGCTGAAGTATCTAGACAGATCCAGATCTGAAAATAATTTTGTTGGATTATTAAAATAATTTTGTTGGATTATTAAAATAATTATGAAGGTTGTTCAAGCTAGTTGATGGAATGTGAAAACTTTTTGCATCTCGTCATACTTCAGTTTCCTGCATAATTATTTTGATCCAGCAAGATTACTTTTAGATCTGTACCTAGTTAACTAATTTTTAATTTTTTAATATTTCAGTAAAATTATTCTTCCTGTACGAATACATATGAAATGCAAGATATAAACAATTATCATTTCCATCACATGTTTTGCAGTAATCGGAATTGCAAACGACCATAATGGTGCTTCGTCGTAATTACGGTCGGAGTTACGAGACAATATTTTTTGTTAGCTACGAGAGAGAGAGAGAGAGAGAGA
>Ga0157364_1003122_pt1 | contig 15948 bp, 18 predicted proteins | sample AttsexASBM2_FD_111476 | JGI IMG/M metagenome (GOLD analysis project Ga0157364, IMG submission 111476) | Fungus gardens microbial communities from leaf cutter ant in Ribeirão Preto, State of São Paulo, Brazil - Atta sexdens ASBM2 | ecosystem: Host-associated > Fungi > Mycelium > Unclassified ...
CACTTCCACTTGGCTTTTCTCTCCTTCATCTGAAGTTGCGACCACACGGCAAACAGACAGCACAGCACATAAGCTGAAGCCAAGGTCATTTCACAAGTCTGTTCATCTCCGAGTCCATTCTGCAGACTTCCACCCCGGTGTGAACTGCGCTTGACAACAAAAGATAAAATAGAAACCAGAATTTTTAGGGTTTTTAGATGTTTTTCAAGAATATGAAGAACTAGAGCTAAATACAAAGCAAATAAAATAGGAGACAGAGTTGAGCCTTGTTCCACTCCAACATTGTTACAATCAATACCTTGAGGATGTATTATGGAGATGGGTTCAGGATATGACAACACAATCAGCTGTGCTGAAGTAGTCTCAGTCAGTGCCTCATATAGTAGGTACTCCAGCCTTGCTTCATCCTTACTCTTTCCTCATGTATATGACTCACTGTACTTCATGGACCACATGTTATTTCCTCATGAACTATTAGTATATATAGCATAGATACTTCCCTGTATCCTTACGCTTTACCACTTATAACATCCCTTATCTTCTTCTCAAGTCTTTGCCTAAGTGCAACCTGAGCTCTAGCTTAAGGTTGTAACAAACGTCAATGTTAAAAAAGGGTGAAGAAAAGTTGTTCCAAAAGTACTGAGTTTTTCTTCCTACCAGATAGTTTGAAAAGAAATGTATAACCTTAGGATTAAATTCAACTTTCCCAAGGATGAGAGAAAGCAAGCAATGATTTAGTAATAGGAAGAATTGGGCAATGTCAAAAGCCAGAGTACTAGTCATATTGTTCTTGACCTATCCCAATTGGATAAAATGAGTGAGAGCAACCACTGCATCAGTTATTGATCTTTGTTTAAGACCACCTAGTTGACTTGGATAGATGAAGTTGTTGGAAATTAAATGGAATTAAAGATGCTTGCTGATAACTTTCTCAATGAGTTTTCCTATGGTATTAAGAAGGACAATGGGTCTGAAAGATTTAGGAGAGTCATATGACTTCTTGTTAGGTTTGGGGATGATTATGGATGTAGATGTTTTGAAGTGGGAAGGTCAATGATTTAGTTCAAAACATACATCAGTGATGTTAATAATTCTTTTAAGACATGCTTTGTCTCTAATGATATTCTTGAGGTGTCTCCGTGATAGTTTGTCCAGACCTAGAGTTGATGAGTTGACATATTTAGCAATGGAACTAGTAAATTCCTCTTATAAGAAAGGAACTCATATTGTAGGATGTTTGTTTGAGATTTTATCAAGAGTGTAGATGTCAATTTGTTGGTCTTGAGCTGTATTAAACAATGAATAAAGAGCATGCCAGAGATCATTGATTTTTAAACAAGAGTGGCCATTGTACTTAATAGCTTCAACAGTAGGAAGTTTACATTTGTTAATTCAATTCATGAGTTCCCATGGACCCCATTTTTTGTTGGTGATTTCTTAAATCTTGAGATCAAAGAAAGAATATTTGGTGGTCTTAACTGTGTTCTTGAATTGCTTCCAATTCTCAATACTTTTGAATGCCCTATACTTTTCAAGACTTTACATTCCACCAACTCTTTGAATGCTTGGTGATATTGATGATTTTTGAATTTTTTTTCTTATATGATATCTAAAGACTAAGCAAAGGAGCAAACTGTGCTTTTGAAAGAGATGGCATCCAATAGATTACTAGTGTTGATATCTTTAATGGCTTTTATTACTTCCTTGATAAAGATTTTCTCTTTCTTGCTGTTTTTGACTATTATATGCTTTTTGGTTTGAATGTGTTCTTTGATAATAGGTATGATGATTGTAAGTAGGGCATGATCCAATGCTAAATGCCAGTCAGGATGGATATAGTAGTTGCTAAGTTCAGCTGACCTGAATCTTAAGAACATCAGATCCAGGACTAAATTAGAGTTTTGATTGTTATCAGAATACCTGGTAGGGACTGGGTTAACAGGTATGGAAATACCAAGAAAAAAGGAGTTAATAATTTCCAAAAGTAAATTACTATGAATAGAATAGTATGGGTAGTTAGAATCCCACAAACCATCTCTAATATTGAAATTTCCTGTTATGATCAGGATGTTGTTGATGTTAGCTTCAGTATCCTTGAGATACTTTAAAGCTGATTAAGAAGAGTCTGAATAAACATTAATCAAAAAGAAAATGTCATTTTGGTTGAAGAAAGACATGATAGAAATATTCCTGTAATTGAAAATATCTTTGTGGAGAGAGAAGCAAAGAGAAGAGAGTCTAATATTTACATATGTAACAACTCTTAGAGAATTGTTAGCACATGATGAGGTCCTGGAAAAGGTTAGCCAGTTGGGATGATTCAGTACTTCTACCAATATTTCTCCAACTCCACTTTTTGAACTTGATATTGAGCGAATAGTTATTTATAATAGTTCTTGGATAAAAATGATATTAAAAGAAATATGATTTTTGAGGATTGTGTTTGTAAGCAGGTTGTTTTTCCAAACGTTCTGAGAAAAAACTTTGATATTCTTTACAATTATGCTTGTTCACCACTCATGTCTAAGCAAATTGATTTACTCCTATTGTCATGAATTTCTTGATATTTCTTTGTTTGCTACTTTCTGTTAAATCTATGTTTCCAGAATGGATACAAGTTAGAGTCCACCTAATGGTCACTCTTACAATTTGAGCACTTGAAAGCATGAGGACATGGTTCTTCTTGCTTTATTTTGAACCTTGGAGAGTTTGTCTTGAAGTTTGCTTTATAGTACCAAGTAAACTGACAATAGTGCTCACTCTTGTGCAGTCTGTTACATTTGGTGTACTTTGAACCTTGGATTCTATACATAAAGGTGCTATGTTCCCACTTTCAGCAATTTTTGCACTGGAAGACGCCTAGGTTTATATTCACTTCACAAATAGTAGCAATGTGTCTTCCAATGTTAAAGCATCTGTTGATCAGCATCTTACCATTCTTTCCACTTTGAGTGTCCCAAACATCAATCTAGATGATAGCTATGTCAAACAAACTTGAGGAAGGCTTTTATAACTTCTGGTTTCGACACAAGTATTAGATTATTGAAGATGTGGTTGGCTTTGATTATTGCCTCAATGTTATCTAACCTGATAGGGATGTTAGTGTCCTCTATGAAAAATAGGATATCTATGATCTTTAAGTATAACTTTGATTGAGGAAGTCTTGGAATCTGGACATCATCTAAACTAATGTTGTCAATGCTTTTTACATATCTTTCCATAACTAGGAGGTCTAATTGTGATGCTACCAAGTTGGAGACAATAGTTATTTCTAAATTATCTAGGTGAATGAAGTCAACTGAAACATTTGACTTGACATTTTTAGAGCTCTGTTGATGTTAGTGACATGTTTATTTGCTGATGCTAAGATGTTGTCAACATTGACTTTGTTTATTGGGACAATTACCTGTTTCCTAGATGGACCTTTTGTAGTCATGTTTAATTGAGGCTTTACTTTATCCTTGTCATTGATGATTCTCTAAATTCCTTCAATCTTTTTTGCTAGGAGGTTGGGAAAGTTATCCTTAAGTTTCAGAATGTCTGAGATGTTAAAGCTAGTTACTTGAGCATATGACTTCCTGATGTTAGAATTGGTTGTTTTCTTAGATTTGTTGCTTTTGCTGAAGAATTTGGATCTTTCTAAGACTTCCTTAGGTATGTGTGCAGGGATGGGTGGTGAGAGTTTGGAAATTTCTGCTTCTTTGCTTTTTAGATCTTTTAAAGACCTGTTGATGAAAGTTTTTGCTGATTTAGGTGTCAACTTGTTAGTGACTATATTCTTAAAAGAGATGTTTTGATTGTTGATAGAGATGGAATCCCAACCTACCTCATAGATGGATGAAATGAAGCTTCAAGCAGCTTTGCCAAACTCTTGTATCTCAGATATGTCCAAAATTTTACCTTGTTATACTTTCCTTGTTCTGATAAAATCAGCTATATACAATAAAGAAGTAAAAATATTTTTGACATCAATTTTCAAAAATTCCATATGTCTGAAGATGGAGATAGGATGAGCCTCACTATTCCAAGTATTAGCTTCTGTAGGCATATTGATATTATAATTGATCAGGACTTCAATATGTGCCATATCCAAAGTATTTTGGCCACTTGTCATGTGTTCTACATGAGGGGGCCTCATATTGTTTAGAGCTGGGGCAATGTTATCTTCATGTTGCTTGCCCTTGAGGTTACACCAGTATCTGAACCATTGGAGATGTTACTCTTCTCTATATTAGTACTTGAAGATTGAGGAAAACACTTATGCTCTACTTGACCAAACCATAAAGGATCAAGGTTTTAGATTTCAACATATTCATGGTATGGTTTGGATGAGGTGGTGAAACTGACTGATGCTTCTCTTGATGAGTTCTTTGAACTATCTGAGGTTCTCTCCCTCATAGAGGCCATAACAATATCTTCTTCCATAGCAATAGTGGGACATAAATTTGAATGTATAGAACTAATAGAGGTTGTAGAAATGTGTATATTTGCTAAGTCTCTTATGGGCACTATCATATAAGATGGTGGTACAAGAGAAAGAAGTGATGACATCTTCTGTCTAAGTCCAAAATTAAAAAAAGTAAAATAAAACCAAAAATAAAATAAGGAAAAGAATATAAAAGCAAAGAAAAAATAAAATGAAACCAAGTCTATCATTCTCACTTCTGATAGGTAGACTCATAAATAATATATGTAGTTTAGAGTAGGACTTGTAATAACAGTATATATAGTATAAGAATACATTAGAAACTCCTTGTTAAGTTTTCTTATAATTTCTACGAAACTCTTTTCTTATAAGACTACTTGATAAGCTGTTGACCATCTTAGTTAGTAGTTACCACAACAGAGATAGAGTTTCAGGGTTTGATTAGATGAACTTTATCATGGAAAACAAAGTGTTTATAGAGTATAGCTAAGCAAACTTTGTTTTAAAAAATAAAATACTTATAGAGTTTGAGCTTGAGTAATAACACTATAAAAGTGTTATATTTTAATCCAGCCACATCCATACCAACCTACAAATAATGTCTCTTTTGTATTCATACTCTCTAACCTTTTTTAGTGTAAATCACTCATCTCCATTCTACCTCAGAGATTCTTGCTAGACCCTTGCCAACTCTATGAATTTCCATCTCTGATATTCAAGAATTAATAAAAACCAGAATAACCCTTAGCAGTTTCTATTTTAAATAACTACTCTAAGTAGTATAATAAGCTAGTAGTTTATACTGTAAGCCTCATCTGTTATAAGACGAGAGTGCAGACAGACTTGGACTAGGGTTAGGGTTAAGTATTGTAATTATTAATCTACAACGGAAGAGAGATAGGAGATAGACAGGTGACCTGGAAGTCATGTGATAAAGGCTAGAGCGGTCTAGAAAGACTTAGGGTCTAGAAGGAGTTAGAGTTAGGAGTGACGTCAAGGGACATGAGTTCCTCATGGTGTACACATGGTGTATATATATACAGCAGAGATTAAGAGTATGACATCAGGGCACATGTAAGAAGCATGGTGGCCTTAAGGAAAACACATGGTGGATGAGTAATAGGACATGAGATAAACATATTGTTGTAGCACGGACTACATTGTATTTATATAAATAGAGGAGCAATACAGCAAGAGCTCCTTGTCGAGTTCTCTTGTAATCCCCACTACTAGATAGCTTACTAAGAGCTTTGCTGAAGTAAGCATATCACAAGTGCTGTTCCAGCAAGTAGTTACTACAACATCATCCTGAAAATCAACTAAAACTAACACCACTTCTAGTATTAGCAATGATACACCTTTTATCTTCTGGTAGACTTATCTACTAGTCATATCTTAAGCAACTTATTTAAAATATATAACCAGTATAACTTATTAACTTATTTTGAACTTTTGAGAGACTATTATTGGATCTCAGACAACAAGATATGAACCACATCTAATAATAAGTTTTCAGACTTTGTCTACAACCTGAATACTTCACCTACTCCCCTAGATAATTATATTTGTTCCTAGATAAGTTTCCATACTTGATCTAGTCTCCTTGCCATATAACTAACCTAGATACTCACTTGAAGTAAGTACTATATTTGATATTATCATAGAATGAAAAGTACTTATTTATAAAATGATCAGTAATTGAAATATAGAGTGATCTGTACTGGAAGAGAATGATTATTTTAGATATTTTGGACATTATCTAAGACAAGTGATAAATATAGCTAGATGTTACATTCTGTTCTAGCTATATCTATCTCAACCTATGGATAATGTCTCTCTTTTCATTTATACTTCCTGATCTCTTTTAGTGCAAATCAACTATTTTTATTTTATCTCAAACATTCTTGCTAGACCCTTGCCAACTCTATGGATTTCTATCTCTGATATCTGAGAATTATTAGAAACCAAAGTAACTTACTTAGCAATCTCTATTTCTAGATAACTACTCTAAATAGTATACTTAGTATATAAGCTGGTAGTTTACACTGTAATAGCCTTATCTTGAAAATTGACTAAAACTGACACTATCTTCCAGTATTGGCGATAACATATCTTATTACCATCACCTTCTAGTGGCCTCATCTTTCTAGTTTTCTAAGTACTTTTCTGAAATATATGACTTGTGTAACTTATAGAAGTGTTATGACCTTAAGCTAGAACTCAGGTTGCACTTAGGCAAAGACTTGAGAAAAGGTTAAGAGATAAATTGCAAGTGGTAAAGCATAAGGATACAGGAGAGTATCTATGCTATATATACTAGACAGAAAGAGTAAAACAAGGAAACCATATACAGTACATGAGGCATATGAAATAAGGAGATCATCAGGATAAAGCAAGGTTGTAGCACCTACTACATGAGGCACTGACTGAGACTACTATAACGCAGCCGATCATATTATCATACCCTTTGCCCTTCTTCATGCTGCATCCTGAAGGCATCGATTGTAACAATACCTTCATTTCAGCGTTCATGTCCCCATGAATCAGACCAAGACTTCCAACTCTCCTACTACATATGTAGCCACTATCTTTTTGCTAGGGCCAATGATTATTTGATCCTGATTATCAATTGCTATGAAGTAGGGTTTGTGTGGTGGACCTTCTTGAAACATTTGGATTTGATATCCATTTCTTGCTGTATTGGTATTATGTTTCCAGTTCATGAATGTTGTTGCAACTTCTTTTCAAAATAAAGGATCTTGTTCTCCTCTGGATTTGAGGGATTGGTAGTGTGGCAGTGGTTTGAATAGTCTTGTTTGTGTCGGACTTCACACAAACTTCATGTACTTGAGGAGATTCTCGACTTCATCTGTTATAAAACTTGTCTGTGAGGATGAGGATGTCGTCGTCGAGACCTTATATAGTTTTATTAGTATTACTTTATCATCCTCCACCTTTTCTTTTTCCTTCTTCATTTCTTTATCTACATAGAGCTCTTGAATTTCTTGAATATTGTCATTCATGTATCTGTTGCCTCTTTCTTTGTAATAATCTAATCCGTTGGCTAACATCCTTTGAATTTGGAATGCTCATTTGTTCATATCGCTTTGAACCAAATATCAAAGATCTTCAGATATCTGCGTGATGTTTGTAGTATTGACTGTCTGATTATTGATACTAGCCATCAGAATTGTTTCCTCCATCTCTGTAATTGTTGTATTTGTTTCTTTAGCCATCTTCTTCATATCTTTCACTATCCTCTGGACATCAATCATTGCCTCTATTTCCTTCAGCGTCTTGTGGTATAATCTCTCCCAATCTTCTCTTTCCCTCTTCATGACTTGAGCCTGGTCCATATTGTTTAATTTCCTGAAGACGTATGGGTTTGGAGATGCTAGTGCTGTAACGTAGTTATTGTTATTGTTGGGGATTTGAGAAGATATTTGTGTGTGAGTGCTTTACAAATTTGAGTGGTTTCTTTGAGCTGTTGAAATGGGATTTTTACCCCCCCTCTTTATAGGTTTTGACTTGAAATCCTTGTTCAATAATCTTCAATCACCTCCTTAGCATGAGGCAACCTCATTTCCACTATCCATTGGTTATGTTCATCTCCGTAGCCTTTCCAGTATACTAGGTATTGGGTCTCTCTTCTGCGCTTCCTATGCTTCCTGACTTCTTCTACTTTATACTCTTCTTCTTCATTAATAATTGTTGGCGGAGGTGCTAGTTTCTCATGTTGTCCTTTGAACTTTGGCTCCACACATCGTGTTAGCAAGTCCTCATTGAAAACGTTATGAATCATCCATCCTTCTAGAAGCTCTAGTTGAAATGCTTCTAAACCAATGTTCTTTGAAATCCTAAAAGGCCCGTATCTTTTATTATCTAGCTTCTTTGAGGGTCAATTTGAATGAATATTCTTGTTTTCTAGCCACACGTTGTCGCTGACCTTCAATCCTTGAGGGTTCCTCCTTTTCTTGTCAAACTACTTCTTCATACTCTTCTGCACTTCCTCCATCGCTTTTGTCACCTGTTTCCAACTCTTTTGTAATCCAATAAGAAATTCTTCAACTCGTGGAATCCCCATTTGTACCATGAGGTCCCCTTTCCAAGGATGTCTTCCAAAGTTTAATTTGAATGGAGTCCTTCCTGTCGCTGCATGTTTTTTGTTATTCTACTGGAATTCCACAGCAGCTAGCCAATTCATCCAATTATCCTGTTGGTAATTCACATAGTATCGCAGAAATGTTCCTATCTCTTGGTTGATTCTTTCTGTTTGACCATCTGTTTGAGGATGGTATGCTGTCGATAGTTGTCTCTTTGTTCCTAGTGCTTTCATGAATTTTTCTATGAATTTTGATGCGAATTGTGGTCCCCTGTCACTTAGAATCTTCCTAGGTACTCCATGTAGCTTCTAGATATCATCCCTATAGATCTTTGCTATTCCTTCCAATGAAATATTCGTTGTTGTTGCCTTTAGACGAACTATTTTTGTAAATTAGTCAACAATGACCACTATAGCGTCAATTCCATTTGACTTTGGTAAAGGTCTGATGATATCTATGCTGATTTCTTGCCATGGTCCTTGAGATATTTCCAATGAGTATAGTTCTCCTACCTTCCTTTGGTGTTGAACCTTATTCTGTTGGCATTTGAAGCATCCCTATGTATGTCTCTTGACGTCCTTCTTTAGTCCTGGCCACCAGTAAGTCCTTTTGAGAAGTTCCAGCATTCTGTGTTGTCCTAGATGTCTTATATTCACTGAGTCATGGTTTTCCTTTAGGATTTCCTCTTGTATCTTCTTGTTATTTGGAATGTATATTCTTCCTTCCACGTAAACCACTCCATCTTCTTTCCAGGTTAGATCATCTTCTTTTTTCAATGCTTGAATTACTTCTTTTTCTCTTGTGGTGTTTCTTCTAATCTCTTTGAGTATATTGTCTTCTTCTACCTTTGTCTTCCTTTTTATCATTGTGATCTCTGCTGTTGTCCTTCATTGCTATAATTCTTCCTTCAGGAGTTGAACATTCTTGTTGTCCTCCTTTATACTCACTTGTTCCTTTCTTGAAAGAATATCTGCCTTCGTATTCATCTTTTCCAGTATATATTTCAACATAAAGTCATAGTCTTGTAACTTTAAATACCACCGAGCTTGTTGTCCATTTAACTTATGAGGTTCTCGGAAGTATTTCAAGTTTTCGTGGTCCGTCCAAACTTCAAAAGGTTCTATTGTGTCCAACAGGTATTATCTCTACTTGGTTAGGGCCTCCACTATTACTAGTAGTTTTTTGTCGTAGATCTCGTAGTTTCTTTCTGCTGGTTGCATCGTTCTTGATAAAAATGCTATTGGTTTCCATTTTCCATCTTGTTCTTGGGATAACACCCCTCCAATAGTGTGTCCTGATGCGTTCATTTCCACCCTGAATTTTCCTTCTCTTTTTGGTAAAGAAAGGACTGGTTGACTCGTTATCTTTTCCTTGAGTTCTTCAAATGCCTTTTGATGTTTTTCTTCCCATTTCCATTCCTTCTTGCCCTTTAGCTCATTCAATGGCTTTGCTGTGTGACTGAAGTTGTGGATGAACCGTCAATAGAAATTGGTGAATCTGAGGAAACTCTCGACATCTTTGACTCTTGTTGGTGTTTTCCATTCTTTCACCACCTTTATCTTTTCTTGTTCCATCTTGACTTGTCCTTTTCCAACTATTACTCCTAGAATGGGGATTTCTTCCATGTTGAAGTCATATTTTGATCTTTTGAAACACAAGTTGTGCTTTTCTGCTATCTTCAGGAATTTGACCATCCTTTCTTCCAGTTCTTCTATTGTCTTTACTGGTATTACAAAATTGTCCATATAATTTGCCAATACGCCTTCATAAAGTAATTCCTGGAAAATACTGTTCATCATCCTTTGGAATGTCTCTGGTGAGTTGCATAATCCGAAATACATGACTTGAGGTTTGAATAGTCCCTTGTTGGTTAAAAATATAACTTTCCATTCATCCCCTTCCTTGATTCGTACATTGTTATATCCCCAGATTAGGTCCAATTTGTTGATTACCTCTCCAATCAGAGGCAATGGTGTTTTATCCTTTATTGTGACCTGATTGAGTTTCCTGTAATCTTGAACCAGCTGTAGTGAACCATCTTTCTTCAGAATATAAGAACAGGGTGCCACATATCTTGACTTTGATTCTACAATTAATCCTACTTTGAGTTGTTCATTCAACCATTGGTTTAAGGCCTCTTCTTCTTTCAATGTCATTGTGTAGGCTTTGGCATTTAACTCCTTTGGTGCTTCTTCCATTAGATTTATTTCATGGTCCCATTTGTGTCTTTCCAGTAGCTTTTCAAATTTATTTTTGTTGAATAGATGTGTGAAAGGTCAAATATAATCTGGTAGGTCTTCTAGATTTGTCTTGTCCAGTTCTTTACCAATTTTGCCATTATCCTGTTTCATACTATCTGTGGCCTTTGTCCTCCTAGTTTTGAACCTAATATCCTTGTGTTTCATTGTGCATTGTTCTGGACATCTTATAGACCTGATTGTGCCATTTTTCCAATTGACTTCTGGGTTGTGTTTTACTAGCCAATCATGCCCTAAGAATATGTCCGTTTCATCCAAGTCTGTTACCGTTACTTCCAGTATTTCCTTGTGTCTATTGATTTCGATTTCCAGTGGTGCTACTTTGGTTACCTCTCCGTTCTCCGTTCCATCCACATTGAATACTTCAAAAGAGAAGTTTATCTGTTTTGTTTGGATCCTCTTTTTCTTGACCAGTTGTTCATCAATCTCTGTGTGTGTACATCTGGAGTCCACCAGTGCTTTTACTTTCAACTTCTTGCCATTCTTCATTTTGACATTTGCTTACATGTTTAGTTCCTTCTTTTCCTTACTGCTTCGGCGATTCAGAATAATATATTGATTCTGGGACTTTACATGGGAGATCTCTTGTACTGTGCCTACTCAAAATCTTTGCAAAAACCCTGCTCTTCTTTCTTGTCATCTTCATCGTCTGATTCTTCTTGAACCTTTCTCTTCTTCATCATTTGCTTTCCTTTGCAGTCTCTGGTGATATGTTCTTCCTTGTCATATTTAAAGTATGTCCTGGTTTCTCATTCCTTCTTCTTTGATCGGCATTCTTTTGCCATATGCCTATACTTGTTGCAATTGAAGCACTTAGGTATTATAACTCGAAAGTGTGGACAGACTTCTAGGGTTAGGGTTAGACAATGTAGTTAATTATTAGTCTATAACTAGAGAGAGATATGGGCACGTGACTAGAAAGTCACATGACATTACATCATAGGCCTAGAATGGTCTGGAAAAACTTAGAGTCTAGAATAGAAGTTAGGGTTAGGAGTGACGTCAAGGGATAATAGTTCCTCATGGTATACATATGGTACACACATGTACAGCAGAGATTAAAGAGTATAACGTCAAGGCACATGTAGGTGGCATGGTGGCCTTATGGTAGATGAGTAATAGAACATGAGGTAGAAGCATGGACTTTAGGGTAGGAGTAGTACAGTCGTAGCACAAACCAAGGATATAACTATATAAGTAGGGATAAATCTTATAAAGAGTTCTCCATCGAGTTCTCTTGTGTTTACCCTATACAAGGTTCTCTTCTTAAGTCAATACTAAGGCTTTTGAGTTGTAACATTAAGCTTCCCATCCTTAAAATTCTCATTGGATTTCCCAATATCCATTGGTTATCCTCTTCCTCTATATGTCGTTCCAGTACTTGTCTTGTAATTATGTTGTCCCTCTGTGGACTCATATCCTTGTTCTACTGATGTGATCGCCACTTTCCACTCCTTGAGTGACTCTGGCATTGCTATCAGCGGATATCCTAATATCATCTTGATAATATCTTGTCGCACGTTCTTCTTTAATAGAAAGATGGCATGTAGCTCATCTGTGTCTGCCTTCATGGCCAATGCGTTGAACTCGATCATAAAGTCTGCTGTGTTTTTCTTTCCTTGCTTGAATGTTTCAATCTTCTATTTGGCATCTACTGCCTTCATCTTGTTGCTGAACGTGGTCTTGATTTCTCATATGAAATCTTCCCAATCCTGGGTCCCGGTTTCTTTGTATAGCTCATCAAGCTTCCTTTGTGCATAAATGCCTGCTACACCTCCTCTGAGGTGAGCCAGGATCGCCGTGATCCTATCGTCGGTCTCCATGACTCTATTACTCTTGAGGAACAGTCTTATCCCTCTCTACCAGTCTTCGAATTTTGTTTGGTCTCTGTCAAACCATCCTGGGTCTGGTACCATGTTCTTTGGCATTTCTGCCTGTATGTTCTCGCTGTTTGCTATAGCTACTGGTACTGGTGCTACTGACATTTCTTCTGTGGTTATTTGTTCATACTCGCTTGAGGCTTCTTCTGTGATCTGCAAGAATCCTAGTTGTTTTGACAATGCCTCAATATTGTTCATCCTTCTGGAACTCGTCTTGGTTCCTCTTCATAGTTTATACTACACATGTTTTGTTTCCAACAGGTAACTCTGTCTAGTATTGTCTGTATGCACCTCTCTTACAAGGTGAGCTCATTGATGCTTTACCAAATGTTATGACCTTAAGCTAAAGCTTAGGTTGTACTTAGGCAAAGACTTGAGGAAAGGTTAAGGGATAGATTGCAAGTGGTAAAGCATAAGGATACAGGAGAGTATCTATGCTATATATACTAGACAGAAAGAGTAAAACAAGGAAACCATATACAGTACATGAGACATATGAAATGAGAAGACCATCAGGATAAAGCAAGGTTGTAGCATCTACTACATGAGGCACTGACTGAGACTACTATAGCGTAGCCGATTGTGTTGTCATACCCTTTGCCCTTCTCTATGCTGCATTCTGGAGGCATCAATCATAACAAGAAGTATAGTATATAAGCTGAAGCCAAAGATTGTTCTAACTCCTGCTTGTTATGATGTACCTGGACTTGAACATTTTTCTTTTCTTTTTATTTATTTTTCTTGATTTAATATTTCTTTTCTTTTCTTTTTCTTTTTTCTTTTTCTTTTTCTTGGATAATAAAGAGGCCTATGACTGTGATCACATGACACATTACATTACATAATGTCATAGGTCTAGAATCCAGGAGAAGGGGCTGGAAGGATGATGTCAAAATGTATATTAATAGCATGTTCATCTTATAGTATATATATTGTATACTTATGGATGATGCATAGATATTAGAGTAAGGTTATTTATTGATTAGCACAGACCATATATACTTGTATAAATAGTGTAGGAATGCATCAGAGACTCCTTGTTAAGTTCTCTTATAATCCCTATAAGATACTTTACTTATAAGTCTATCTTAGTGGTTCTATTGATCTTTTGGCTAGTAGTTGCTACAACATTGCTTCTGTGTTCTCAGATAATGCTTAACTAACTATTTGAACTTCCAAGGGACTCTCATTATATCTTAGATAATGAAGTGTAAACTGTGTCTAACACCAGGTTAGTATATGATAAAGGTTTACAGTATAACTATTTAACTTATATGCTTTGTCTAAGATAATAACTAGGAAATAGAGACTGTGAGCAATTTACCCTAAGTTTGGATGGTTTTTGAATATTAGAACTGGGTTTTATGAAATTACTAGGAAGTCTAGTGAAAATATCCAAGAAGTGATTAATATAAAATAAACAAAATTGATCTGTACTAAATAATAGCTGGAAATGTGGATAAGAGAGTAGATATTATCTGTAAGTTTAAACATATGTAACTGGATTGGAATATGATAGTAGAAGGCATAGAATAATAATTATCTAAACAATAGTATTTGACAAGATTTGAGAGTGAAAATAGCAGAGATATCTTGATAAACTTCATGAGCTTAATAACAAGTATTAGTAGTATTTGTACCAAACTCTGTCCATACTCTGTGTTATTTCTTGTAGACTTTCACCTAAGTATAAACTACATCTAATACCTATACATCTTCTTTTCTGCTCAAAATTGTCTCTAATTGTTATTTTCTTGAAAATTAGAATATACTTCTTATATATTCTATACAACTATAAGCCATCATAACTTATAATCAATTCAAGGTCTTTATATATAAAAAGAACTCAACAGTGTTATGGTGCACTTGGACCCTAACATTTTATTTTGATTTCTTTTTTCTTTTTATCTATTTTTCTTGATTTGATTTTCTTTTTCTTTTTTATTTTCTTACTCTTTTTTATTTTTCTTTTGAATAATGAAGAGGCATGTGACTGTGGTCACATGATGTGATGTCATAAGTTTGGAACATAGTAAAAGGAACTAGAACAAATGACATCAGTAATATGTTTGTCTTGTGGTAATAGTGTAGTAAACTTATAGACAACATATATACTTTAGGATAGGACTATTTATCACTATCACAGACCATGTTTTTTTGTATAAATAGTATAGAAATGTATTGGAGACTCCTTGTCGAGTTCTCTTGTAATCCTTATGAGATACTCTACTTATAAGTTTACTTAGTAATATTATTGGTTGTCTTGACTAGTGGTTGTCACAACAAATAGTATATTTACACTACTTACATATATAATAGATATGGTCTAGATAGTTCATAATACCTTTTTCCTTGTTTAAGAAGCCTTAACTCTCTAACCTTGGTTGATTTCTTATTAATCTACCTCAAACTCACTTTTATCTTAGTTTCTTTTACTTTGATTTCTCTATTAAATTCTTCTATACTTCTGTTCCTCTGTTAGAGTAACTAGTGGAGTTCACAGGGTTTAGCAGACTTTTATAATCTTCATGAAAATCTAAGTCTTATTGATAAAACATTTTAAGTACACAACTTATCTCTAGAAGAACAGAGTAAGGAAATAATGAAGACAGTATGACCAGGAATATTCCTGATAGAAACATGTAGAATATTAGCCCAGAAAGAAAGAGAGGTTGTTATTAGCAATGAATAGAAGAGAGCAATGATAATATATAGGATTGTATTTAGTAGAGGTCAGTGGAGAGCAGCAGAGTCAACTGGATGAGCCCTGTGGAGTAGGTGGTTGTGTTTGGCATTCTGGAAGGAAAGGGAACTTTGTGGACTTTGGTGGTGGTGTTGGGGTTGAAAGAACAGGTCTCCTTACATTCTCCTCCTAAGTATATGACAACACCCAATTCATCTTCAGCTTATTTGTTTCATTTCTCATCTTTATTCTCATTTACAATTGACAGGCATTAATAAAATCTGCTACTTCTTCATTCTTTTTACTAAAGATTGGAAGTTTTGTCACCTCAACTAACATTTCTCTTCTTTCCTCTTTATTCCCATTTCCTCCTTTCTTTTTTTAACCATTGTTTCCTTCTGTTACTGAGCTTGAAAAGTGCAGCTATCTGTTGCTGCATGGCTGTGATGGCTGTATTTTGTTGTGCAATTATTTGGAGCAATTGCTTCTGGAACTGAACCATTGGCATTGTCCCCAAAATCTCTTCCTCCAAATTAAACTGATCCAGCTCAATAATCCTTGCCAGCACCAGTCTACCAACTACCTAGTTACTTTCTTA
>Ga0157364_1003123_pt1 | contig 15945 bp, 10 predicted proteins | sample AttsexASBM2_FD_111476 | JGI IMG/M metagenome (GOLD analysis project Ga0157364, IMG submission 111476) | Fungus gardens microbial communities from leaf cutter ant in Ribeirão Preto, State of São Paulo, Brazil - Atta sexdens ASBM2 | ecosystem: Host-associated > Fungi > Mycelium > Unclassified ...
ATATATCTATACACACACACACACACACACACACACACACACACACACACACACACACACACACACACACACACACACACACACACACACACACACACACACACACACACACACACATCTTCTATTTATTTGCATATATCTCTTATTTACTACAATTAACTACAACATCAACACAATTAAAAAATTGTTATTTTTTAATTGTTTATAAAATAAATTATTTTATAAAAAAAAAGAAGATAAAGAAAAGTGAAAAAAATTTTTTTAAATATACTTTTTTTTTCATTTACAATCAATTTTTACATTGATCAAAATTGCATTTCAAAAATTAAAATTATAAAATATTTTAATGAATTAAAATATATTAACTAATTTTTTGTTGTAGCAAATGAACGATATTTTTATCTTTTATTTACATTTCACATCTTTCTATATTTAAAAACTCGTTTTATTTAATGAGAGAATATAAGCGCGAAAAAATTTTTGCTGAGCGTGCCAGGTGCATATGTTAAAATATATTCTGACTGCGTTCCCATGTGAAATATATGTGAAGAACTCGAGCCGATTGTACTCGACGCTCAGCGAGCGATCTTTGTGTGCTTATAGGTACTAACTGCTTACATTGCTCAGAATTTGTTCGTTTAAGTTACGGCTATTGTTAAAAATAATATCCAACATTTTTATAACATCATTAATTTCCAACATTTTTCATCATTTTGCATATATAACTTATTCTTTAATTCATAAACTAATATGAAATTCATGAAGCATTATGTAAAACGTCAGTTAGTTAAATATGTAACTACGTTTTTCGGTTCTAATCTGATGGATGTTGTTCAGTATTTTATCACGGATTGATAATCATTATCTGCATTCAGTGCATTAAATGGCTACACAATTCGACCCAAATTACTGCTCGCCTACAAGATCATTCTGCTTTACGGTAAATTCGTACGGTAAATTTTCATACGACGGAGAAAAAATAGAAATTATAAACGCAACGAAGAGGATATCTTTGCGGTTGACTCGCAAAAAAAACGGAACTTGAGCGAAGTAAATTCACAAGAAGAGGACTCGATCACGACTGAAAGATTCCTATTTCACTTCTGCTGGTTACGTCTTTTTTTTAATGCGCTATGGTCTTTATAGCGTGAACATTATCTCGAGATGTTCCAGAGCAGCTCGAATTTGTGCTACGCTTGCGTCATTGTTAATCCTCTCAAGCGACGTTTGCGCCGAGTTTATGAGCTTAGAGAGAATTGTATATCTTCATCCATTCACTTCTAAGTATTAGTTTCAGCGGTCTTAATGGAGAAATATAATTTATGATAAAATTGGTAGAAAGGTCAAAACACGAGCATTTGAATAGATCTGGGCTTAAAACTAGTTATAAAACGTCAAGAGAAGATTAAAACTAGTTATTCATTAATATACAATATATAGAACGTAGAAGACTTAGAATCAGTCGTTTCATGCGTTATTTATAAATAACCAGTTTTAATCTTTTCTTGATGTTTTAATAAACTAGTTTTAAGCTTAGATCTAATCAATTGCTCCTGTTTTGATATTTTAATTTTATTATTTGCAATTTCGAACTAAGAAATCGATATTAATATAATTTATGTTCTTATTTTAGGAATATTTAACGACAAAGATTAAAAATAGGATAACAGCAGACAATTTCTGGAGAAAAGAGTCGATGGGAAATTTGTTGGATTCACGATTGGTACATCCGGTGCTTCTGCGGAGCATCCCGCATGCATGCAATCAAGGTGGTGTTCCAGTTTCTAATTTGGCGAATAGCGTGCACTACTCGTTTCTTTGTGCGCAGCGCTCGCTCCGCTCACTCGACAGTTAAAACGACGTACTCGTGCTGAATTCAATATTACGGCGCTATTGTCGCATGACGTTGCGATCAATACGAAACCCTTTCGTCGCCGGATTCTTTCTTAATGCTGTGCATTAATCTGCCGTCGTCGTATTCTCAATGTGTTCTTGGCCGCTTAGTACATGCGCAATTCTTCGCGAATCAGCGATAATAGTTCTTAAATAATTCAATAAATTAATAAAATAGTATAATTTTTAAAAATTACACTTTGAAAAAAGAAAAAGAAAATTATTTTGATTATTTTTAGGAATATTTCATACAAGGTGCGAGAAAGAAAGTTTTTTTCGTGAAAAAAGTTTATAAAAAATCGTTCGTTAACGCTTTATTATATAAAACAGCTGCAAAGTAATAGATATTATCCCTGTCAGTGTGTTTGCGAAATACACGCTCTGTCGTGCTGCTGTATATATCTATATATACACAGAACTTCTTTAAGATAATACCTGCTGGCTGTGCCGAGAGCGCGTTGACCTGATGGCTGATCGTTCTCAAGATGCTCTCTCACTCTCTTATTCCCTCATCCTCGTTCTCGTCTCTCTCGAGAGAGAAAGAGATCGGACGGAAATGAGAGTCTGAGAGCGACCAGGAGACGGAGAGAGTGAGATGGCCCAGCTCTTGAACCCAAACACAACAAGGCGCAACGCGTTACGACTCGCACGGGCTCGCTTGGCTCATTTCTCATCGCTTCACCCTTGGAATTCCGATCTGCCGGATTTTTCGGAACTCACCACGGCGACGATGGCAACGGCGGCGGCGATGCTGCCTCCGCCAATGTCGCTAAAGATGCGATATTGTTGTATCAAGTATATACAGTAGATCCGTTCTCTTCGCAACCTGCACCTGCCGTATTTCTTTTTTCTCTCTCTCTTTCCTTCCCCATATGTGACCGTATACACTTCTTTCTTTTTAGTCCTCGATTATTTCGTATTTTCAACAGTCTAATTGTATGTGAAATTTCAGAGAAAATTTATTTATAAGTAAAAATGCCATTCAGGTCTAAAGTAATAATAAAAGAAGAAGAAGAATTTTATTCTCTTCAGCACACATTTACAAAGCCAAGAATGGGACTTGATTTACATTGTTCCTACCTGTTCCTACTTCACTCATCTATCTATACTTTTCTCATATATTCTTCAAAGTAGGACTAAAATATTATCTTTATCAACGAATTGATTGAAACCAGCGTAGACTCAGCCAGCTTGTATAAATATGAGTCACAAAGGATTAATCAAAATGAAAAGGAGACGTATTATTTTAATGATTCTAGAATATATCCAGCCAACACAAACTAACATCAATGTTATAATTACACTTAAGAATTATATAAATGTAATATAATACATACGATGCTATATTTATATTGTTGAACGCGGTGTTACATAAATTACATTGTTATTGAGTGTGAAATAACATTAATTAATAACATTAATTATGTTATTTTTAGTTGATGTCGACCGTAGGTTATAACGTTGTTTATTTTTTTGTTTTCTTTTTTTTTTAACCTGCAGTAATTTTAATCGTTTTATTATCGTTGAGTCCAAAAAATGTTTTGACCTGCATATATCCCAGAAGGATTCAGAATTTTAATACAAAAAGGTGGGAAGATCTTTTAAGACGCCTTTGAGCGATGCGACCTCGGCGGTTCGACTGATAAAAACGGCACTGAACAGTGGAAACTAAGAACGGCATTTCCGCTTCGGCCATCACGGGCGAAGGGGAAGCCGGCGCGGACACACTCGCGTGATCCTGTTTCCTGTACAAGCTTTTTCGAAGCCTCCGAGGGAATTCAAGACCTGACCGGGCGTGAGATCGCCGCGGAGAATCTGCTGTAGTATTTTTATCGCGTTCAAGACAAGAAAAGAAGATAGAAACACAAAAGACTCGACTATTGAAAGCAAAGAGAAATTCCGTTCGTCGTAGTCGGCGATCCGTATCCTTAAAGGAGACTGACGCTCTAGGACGTCGCTTCGCACAATTGTGAAATGTCGTTTATTCGAAGTTAAGAAAAATCTCGTTGACGATCGGAACTCGACGACGACTAGTACCTGGGCATCGACTCGATGACGTGGCCCTGGCGATATCAACGTATCTTCTCAAACACGGTACGGGAATACTCGGCGTGCGCCGTTCGAGGCAGCATCGATTTCTCACGTAATATCGCGTGATGACCTATTTGCACGAGGGAGAAGTCGGGGAGGAATAAGTACCGCGACATTCGATTTCGAGAAAAGAACCCATCTCCAAGAACGGGAACGCGTGGAAATAATCGTAAATATTGCTGCTGTAAACGTTCCCCGTCTCGTCGATCACTGTTCTTCACCTCGATTACGCAAGCGGTTATCGATTTTGCAATAAAAGAAAAACATTTATCACATACGTATCTTTTTCATTCTTCATTATTCCGTTGGTATCTTTACGGGCTTTTTATTTATGTTTTATAATTTTCTATTTATGACATTTGTGTACGGTTGAAAATATTTGTACATTAGATAGTAATATACACTGTCATGCTGTTATAGACTATTTCTAGAGTTAGTTATTTAAAGAGATGATATTGCGCCGCTATTATTACGCGACGTTCTTCTTCCGAAGTTCATCTATTATTCAGCATTGCTATTGCGACTTCCGTACTCTTTCGCAGCTCGTATATAGCTTTATTTGTTCTCTTTATCAGGAGTCGTTCTTTCAATGGTGCTTCGGCGTGGAGGAGCCAGGCTGTTACGGCGCTATCGACGTGAACACCGGTGCCTCGATTCTCTTCGTGCCGAGGTTACCACCCGAGTACGCGATTTGGCAGGGCAAGCTGCATACTCTGGACGACTTCAAGAAACGATACGACGTGGACGAGACTCATTATACCGACGAGATTGCGTCCGTGCTGAAGGAAAAGTCAGCGCAAGCCTTACTTACGCTGGTAAGTCGCGCCTGGGAACAGATGGACGCTTACTGGTCTCACTGCTTTCCTGTTTGCCTTCTCCTTAGGTAGAAGAGAGTACTCAATCTGAGGATAGTTCAAACTTAAGGACGATCACGATTTTACAATGCCGATTATACAATTTTTCCTCTGTCTTTGATTCAAATTATTTCGTTTCTTGCTGCTAACGCGCGCGACATATCTAGTCGTTAATAAATAAAGAGAAAATCAAGTTGTCGAGTGAATCCCCAAGTTGAGCACCCTTTTCCATGTGCATGTGTGTGTTCCGCAATAAGGCGATTCACCGCGGCATGCCTTGTGACGTTTACCTTCGCCTCCTTCGCGACTGTCTGCCTCTACAATGTGTCGAGAAAGTTGCGTCGGTCGGTCTGGTTTTGCGAGACTCTTCGCCTGTATTTAATGTGTGACTCCCGGACGCTCTCCTTTACCAAACATTTGATGAATGCGAGCGCGTTGTACGTGAATTTTTGTCGCATTGTCACCTTCAATTAGAGACTCGTCGAGTGCACGCCTCATTCGCACGACGCGGCATTTGTCACGACACGGCGAATGTTTGCCGAGTCGGGGGCATCGTCTGACGTTGCCTTTGCCTGGAATGACTTACCAGTCCTGTTCTCTGTGCAGTGCGCGCTGCACAGATGGGACTCGCAAAAATCCCGCCGTATAATACCCTCCCGTGCGAAATACCGCGTGTATGCGCGCACGTTTAAATGCCACCCTGTTGCTACGCGGATTAGAATTATGGTGGATTTAGCAGAATCCCAGAATGCATTCCTTATGTCTAGTTCTACGCGACATGTTCGTTTATCGCGTACTTCATGTATGCAAGTATACTTCACTTCGGGATATTTTTTTACCATTCCTTCCGAAGAAAAATAGAGAGTTGGGGTGGCGGAGGAAGACAGACGATTTATGCTTTGTTTGGCGTCTCATATTTATTTTCCGTTTTTCTACAGTTTGCTTTTACATGTGGACTCTGATTTAAATCAGTTTATTCTCGATCCATTTTATAGCTTAGAAAATTGCGGTGGAGAAAATATAAATAGCGGCGCAACACAGCCGAAGACACACGTAGTTTATGAAAGAAGAAACGACACGATAGCGTGTGTAACACTTTTACCCAGAAGCTTGATGACATGTTAAATAACGGGGCTATAATAACGCAGAATATTTGTTCTATCCGCGACCTCGTGTCTGCAACCTGTCAGCAGACACAACCAATTCACGATTTACATAGCTCCGTTGTGACACAGATATCGCGTTCGGATGAAAAACGGCCGATAAATTTTTCAACCGGTCGCTATCTAACGAGCAACAATTTGTCCCTAACCGCGGTGCATCAATGACAACGTAATTGGGTAACCGTAGATATTACGAGCGACCGTAGATTACAAATACGTTACATGGGACGCTTATCTGATAGCGCGCCGCCGCAAATAGATTTCGCGTCACGAAGTCCAAAAGACACGGCTGGCATCGTATCGATTGCAACCGGCAATGCGGGACTTCAAACTACATACTTCATTTTAAGTAAACCGCATTAAACTTTTCAATATTCTTATATAGGAATACACATAGGAATACACAGATAATCCGTATTGTTAATGAGTTAGTCGAAAAAGCGCTTTACTCTAGAAAGTAATTTTCCAAGATCGTAAGTAGATTTTTATAAAGTTCTTTTCTTTTTTTCTATTTAATTCAGCCACCGTTGCACACATACGTATTGACGTTTCCCGTTAGCTGATATCTATCTTTCATATCTTCTGCAGGAAGTATAGTTGTTTCAATAGAAAGAGAGAGAGAGAGAGAGCGAGAGAGAGAGGGGGAGGGAGGGGAGGGATGTATTCTATAAGGAGATATTCTGTTCGGATAATAGACCGCTCGAATAGTAGGGTGTTCAAATAGAGATTATTCGGACAATAGGAGGTTTCGAACAAAGAGATTCTATTTGTATTCGTATCAAAAACGACAAGATAACACGCTTATGATTCTTATTCAGATAGTATCTTCAGATATATTTAATATCTAAGAAATGTACATTTTTTAGATTTTTTAATTTCTTAAATTTAATTTTAGATATATATAGATTTCCTTTCTATCTAGAATATTTTTGAAAATGCAAATCATATTAGTTCTTGTCTAGAATATTTTTAAAAACTATGCAAGTCATATTAACTCTTGCGATGACGTTATTGTAATACAGTAGTTTATAATAGCTAGACAATTATCGTTATTAACAAAAGCATTAATTATCTTGGAAAATACGAAGTTTAGAAACATGTGCAATTTTTATCGTGATGTAAGCAACATGTGCAATAGTAAAGATATTCGGCAAATTCGCGAAACTAGTTTTACTGATATACCGATTACGCGGGATCTTGCAATTTAAGTCAATTTGAGGCAATTTAGAGCATTTTGCGATCCCGTGCGCATTAAGCGATTCCAGAGACGTTCGCATGTGAAACCAGGAAATTCACAATGTCTCTCGAGCGGTGAAACGGTGATGTTTTCCAGGAATCGTAACGCGTGATTATTGGCCGACTTGCGCACTCATTGAAATGCGCTCATTGTGTTGTATATAACGCACGTTACTCATCCCGTCAAAGTAAATTGACGTAGAGCTGTCAGTGTTTGCGCGATCAGCTCGAGCGAAAACACAAGCTCGTATATGTCGTTAATGTTTCACAATAGTTATGAGATAGGTCATTTAAATTGCTGTCCATATCGCTGGCTATTGAAAATCGATTCGGCTATACTCTACACTCGTTTCTACGAATTCGTCGAAACTTCCCGAAACAACATCACGATGGTGGTTATTTACATTAGCCAGCATTGACGAAGCAAAATGTCTAATATGTCGAGATATTTTATTCAGCAGGACTATCTTTGGCATGCGAACTCGAGATAAATTTCGTTATTTCTACTGTTTACCGGTACTCCAGACTGGTCTGTGTATTAGCACATAGACGCTGATGAGTAGTTTCTAGCAGTGCCTTGAATAGACTCCGGCCTTGAATCTTCTCTCTATTTCCAGCTCAATAAATCGAATTGCCGCGAAACTCGTTGGAAAAATCAATATTTAATGTCTTTGCGGAGAATGTTATTTTGCTGAAACATGCAGAGACGACGGACATTAATAATAAATAGAACAACATACGGTATTTGCCGCAAGGCAATCTCTTGCATTATTCTGAAATGTGTGAGAACGTTCAACATGTGTAAAATCGAGATCGGCATCATGGAATTTTCTCACGAAACACTTCGAGATTTCATGTTATTTAATATCTTGGCTCACGTTTTCGGATAGACAAAGAGTTGCAATAAATCCGTAAAACTTTCGTGTCGCGCTTATTTTTAATATCTTATCTTCGCTCTACTGTAAGTAAGTTTATAATCTTTTCGAAATAATTCTACTAACGACCAATTCTATCTGTTAATAATAAATGATTTTATCAATTTGTTCACGAAATCGAACCAATCGGCGTTTTATTACAATAAATATAATACTGACGTTTCATATAATCGAGAACTTTTTTTTTAATATTTATTTCAAAGGAACGCGTAACTCGACATTCAATCGGTTTATTTTTAAAGATTAACAATCATTAAAATATACATGAAATCAATGTTTTTAGTTGCGATGCGATTGAAATATGTATCTTATATTTTTAATGTTTCCGTTTTAAGTATAAATTATGCGATCATAATACGATTTAGCATATATTAAATGTATAATAACATGAAAATAGATGATAATTAATTACTGTTTATTCTAAAGTCATCAAATTGTTAATATTAAATTACATCCTTGGTATTTAATCATTAATTATATCGTTGAATATTGTTTGCAAACAATGCAGCTTGCCAAGCCGATTATCACTTGACAATGCGATATTCATGCATGACAAAGCTAATTTAATGGTTGATAAACACGAATGGAAACAAAATGATTCATAACGTCGGAATAATACTACCAAAATCGACGTGTTTATCGTGTACGTGTACGACATCATCGTGAGTCTTTTATGGTATAGTATATTTTATAAAGGACTGTGACAAAATCTTGAATTTCGTTTGTTTTCGATTTTTAAATTTAAACGAAATATACACGGAAAGAACAATTTTACTGAAAGATCTAAAAAATTTAGTTAGATCTGAAAATAATTTAATGGACTATTAAAATTATTATATAGGGTGCGCAAATTGCTAGAGTGTCAAAACTTTTTGCAGTATTATTCATCGTGTTTGAATTTTCCACAAAATTATTTTCAGATCTGTATCCATCTAAATCTTTAAATATCTCAGCAAAATCGTTCTTTTTATACGTTCAATTTTACATATATCTCGAAAACATGTCGTTGAAATTTGTAAAAACTCATCAAAGTTAAGCTTGATATTTCCGTACACGATTAATTATTGCATATGCACGAAACTCGTTAAAATTCTTTTACCTCCATGATCTTGTCGTCGCGCATGCAGTCGTTCGATCAGCATCGGTTTAGAAATTTATGATTGCCGAGATACATGATATCTGCAATAATCTGCATGGCAAATGAGACAAGTTTGGGAACCGTACGGTCACAGGGCGTTACATCATGATCTCCGCGATGGTTGGGGCACGGGATTAAAGCTGGTTCGTTCGAGCGTTCAACAGAAATAGGCACGGATATATAATCGACGACGGGTTAGTCACAATGCAACCTTTCATGCTTAGCGGTAGCATGAACCGACGTATCTTCGTAGAGATATAGTCGCACACGTGTGCCACGGAATAAAATATCTAATTATAGAGATAGATGATGGAGGTTACCGCATTTGACCTTTATAAAATGATACAAAAAATGTCATTCGAAATTTGCTGATGAGAAAGCTTAAAAATTGTTTCAAGATGTAAGTGAGAGCATAAATTATGATAAATTTGTATTTCCGCCGTGACACGCCATGCGATATCGCGCTATCAAATGCTGCAATGTTATACACATTCTAATTACATTTAATTTAATCTGCTGGGGCCTGGTAAGGTAAATAGTTCGCTGCTGTAACAATTTTACATTAATTCTTAGCATTGATAAACACTTGTTTCTTGCAGACCGACCACGCGCTCGCGACTCTAATTATCATTACATTGCAAACACAGTATTGCTACCGCATATTTTTATGCGACACGTCGCGCGGTCTTTTGCAATATCCGACATAACAAACGCTGACAGATACATTCGCGGCGTGGTATTCGCTATTTAGCGGAATCGAACATTTTTTATTCCTCAGCGAAAACCGATTAATACTCTCCAATATCGCAAACGTGTGCAAAAAGTTCAAAGTATTCACTAACGTCATTACGCAGGTGCATAATTCGATGTGTACTGTGCAAAAATTGACTTTGCGCAAGCTGTTACATACAAAATATAGCACATGTAAAAAAAAAAATCGTTTTTTCACGTACAATTTGTACAAAAACTTGTATACCCTACTTATCACATATAAGCGGATAGAATTGGAAATTATCACATATTGAGAAAATATTGATATTTTAAACTCGAGTATTATACGGCGTTGCGGCATAATGTAACGTGCCGATTAATCGCTTAATTAATGCATGACGCATTAAGAATTTATGCGGACATTATCATTTGAAGTGAAATACGTAACTTTATCACGCACGTTACCCTTCCGCGGACATAGAAATCAATGGCACAGAAAACGTTTGTTTCGCCTCCGACCGGATGGGGACTGCTTTCTCTATTCTGACTTGAATCCAAATTACGTAAGGCTTGCTTTTACTTTGACCTGCACGATATTCTGCTCGCACGTTGCTGTGTATATTGCTGTGTTGCCCAAACTACGGCAAACCTGATTTACGGTCGTTCCTTTTTTCTCCTTTGCGCATTGCAGAATGGCAAAAACAGCGACAGCAAATTGACAACGCGCGAGACGATTTTCGATGGTATCGGCGAGTAAGTATGATGAGGAAAATTAAAATAAAAACATAATATGTGGCCGTTTTGAACAATTTTTATAATTACGAATTTTCTTGTCGTAGATTCCGGGTGGATCTTAAACACTTGTATCCGGCGATATGCGAGTGGTAAGTATATTGATTTTCTTTCGCCCCTCAGTAATAAATTTTTGTCATTCTAAATGCAGAGAAAGAGAGAGAGAGAGAGAGAGAGAGAGAGAGAGAGAGAACGCCAGACAAGCTTTGTGTGGTTAGATGATATCGAAGAGTGCATTTAGAATACAATGTAATTAATATACCACAATATAAATAAAAATCACGTTGAGTTACTATAGTTAAAAGAATGTAGCTTTTATATAAGCTTAGTTTTTGTTATTTATCGCATATCGATTGCTTGAAAGAATCAGTGTCGCCATCGGCTGGTCGACTTGTGGAATCATACACGTCGCCACATCGGTATACTTCTGACAACTTTTTATTGGGTTATAATGTATATATCAATTATTTTAAATTTTATATTTAATGCGCGTTAAAAAAATAATTAAAAGCAATAATTCTCTTCTTACGATTATAATATTTTAATTTTCCGTGACACAAGCATGAAGATCGAGAAGAATCTTTGGACGTTTCTTAAAGAAATTATTAATTATTGAATCTTGAATATATAAAGCTCACAATGTAACGCAGAAAGGTAAAAAGAAGAAAACTTTATTAGAGAAATTACACATTGATTATATTTGCAATTGTTATTATAGATGATACTTTCGAGTCGAGGAAATTTCTCTGCGAGAGTATTCGCACATCCTTTCCGTTTGTTTTTCAAATTTAAAAAGAGATATTTCGAATCAAAAGCATACAATCACGAGATACAGTTGACGCAAACGAATATTTTCGTACAAGAAGGTGCGCGCATACAAGAAGTTCCTTTAATAGTCAAGAAAATCACCAACATCGAAGTTCTCCTCGATAAACGAAAACGGACCGTTGAATCGTCAAATAAAACTAAGAAACCTGCGATATATCATAAGGATAATATACCTCATTCTATCGGTGAGAGCGTGAAAAATGGGCCTTTAAAACACACTATTAGTATAGAAACCGATGAAGGTACGGCGATTCTTTACTGCTCTGATATCGAGCGTTTGAAAAACACGGACGTGGAACAGGTTCTGGATGCGATAAACTCGGGGAATACGGATAAAGAAGTTTATTCCATACTGGAGAACAAGATCGCCAATGAGATCAATTGCCGGATAGCGCTCCAAAGTTTGAAGAAGATGATAGAGTTGGAAAGCGAATGGAACCGGTACCGAAAAACCTCGTCGAACGCTCAATCATTTGCAGAGACCATCAATAGAGACATGATTTTGCAACAACTTGTGAGTCTGATTGTCAAAAGCCAAGACAGCGAGATGATATTGCAGGGACTAAGGGCGCTAAAGAGAGACAGATTTAGTCGTTCGACAAATATTTATAAAGACCGGATATGCAATGAAGTCATGATTAGAGCCACGGACGGCGAGCTCACCATACCGCAGTTAATCAGAGCGGTCAGAATTCTGGTTAATTATGGAAATTCCAAATACAGAAACTGCATAGATATGTTGTGGGTAGGTCTGGCATGTAGGGAGCATGATATTAAACCAGATCTACTGGTTCCGTTATTCAGATCGTTGAGGTACTTCCAGCGAAGTAAAAATATGGTACAAATCATTTTGGAAAAGAAATTATCAGAGCAGTGGTTAAAGTTGACCGGTTCGCAGATGGCAAATATACTGAACTGTCTCTACGGAAAAGAGTCTTCGCAAGAATGTCTATCGAGTGCTAGTAAATGGGCGAATGTGAGTATGACTACTTCTACCGAGAAAGATCTCGTCAATTTTATTGGCGGTTTGCACACGAAGAAATATATCAATGAAAATATAGAACAAGCGTTGGCGAGATACGTAACGAGCAAAGGCACCGAGATGAAAGATCCTCATTTAATTGCCTCCATCATGGATTACTGCAAAGATTTACGAATTCGAAATCCGTACATTCTCACTGAATGTGGAAAATATTTCATAAGACATGGAACGCAAATTCCGCCTACATTATTATCTCTTATTCTCGCGCCATTTGGATTATTGAATCTACTACCACCGGATCCAATCGAGTTTTGGAAGATGTTCGACGAGGTGATGTCTGCAAGATTCTCAGATTTGAAGTTAAACGACGCTTTAGACATTCTTCTGTCTTGCACATATCTTGAGAGATATCCCATTAAGCTTTTGGATAAAGTTTTCAGTTCGTATCTTATGAATAGGTTGCAAACGCAAAGGGACGCGCCTATTGTCAATCACTTGAAAAATAAATTGAAATTATTCGACGCGACTATGTCGTTGGAATGCAAAGATTATCGTGGTAGCCCGATTAATCTAGACAGAAATACGAAGTCGTTAAGTTTAGATATGAGAATTAAGGGTATTATTAATAAAATACACAAACCACTGGCGCACTTGGTAGGCGGCGAGCACAAATTAAGCAGGAGTGTGGTTTTGAGCAGGCTGCCTCTCATAAATTTTTATATTTTGGATATTCTTGTACATCCGCTCTTAAAATCAACGCCGATGTTCAATTTAAACTTACATAAAAAGCGAAACGTCAATACTGCGATTTTAATCTATTTGCCCGAATATTATTGCTGGAATACGCGGTTCTTAATAGGGCCGCAGGTAATGAGAAAGCGACAAGTTAGGAAATTAGGTTTCCGAGTTGCACATTTAGATTACACGAAGCTGGCAGAACTCGTAAATCAAGACGACAAATTGCTGTCCTATTTATCACAAAGTCTGGACACTGCCGAAGATGCTTTATAAATCGTTTCGTGTGATACATGTATTTTACGGATGTAAAAATTGCGGACGAGACTGCAGTGTGAAACGCCATTGTAACTACATGTTTCTTTGATGATAATAATAATAATAATAATAATAATAAAGCTGTATGTATATAATAGTAAAATTGTATTCTAAATGGAATAGACGTTTACAAAAAATTTGTAATTTGTATCTTCGTAAATTCTTCTTTTTGTTTTATATAGCCGGGTGATAAAGTCTCCTCAAGAAATTGAAGTATTGCGGTATGTGTGCAAGATAAGTTCGGAGGCTCACAAGATTGTAATGCGCTCTATGTGTCCGGGGATTCCAGAATACAAAGCGGAGGCTTGGTTTTTGAATTATGTATACGCTGAGGGAGGCTGCAGGCATGTATCTTACACGTGCATCTGCGGATCCGGACATAATTCCTCTATACTGCACTATGGTCATGCCGGTGCGCCGAATAATAAAGTCATACAGGATGGAGATATGTGGTAATATTTCAGTTACAGCTGATCTATTCGTTGCAATTCGCTTATACGTATATTGCGTGTTACAATGCGTAACACGTTCTCTTATCTGTCACGCAGCTTGTTTGACATGGGCGGTAATTACTGTGGATACGCGGCCGACATTACGTGCAGTTTTCCGGCCAACGGGAAATTCACCGATGATCAAAAACTAATCTACAACGCGGTGCTGAAGGCGCGCGACGCAGTGATCGCAGCTGCGAAACCGGGAGTTGCCTGGACAGATATGCATCTGTTGGCTAATAAGGTCATGTTGACATCGTTGAAGAAAGGTGGACTACTAGTGGGCGATGTTGAGGATATGATAAAAGCAGGTTTGAACGAAGTATTCCAACCACACGGACTGGGCCACTTGCTGGGATTGGATGTGCACGATGTTGGTGGATATCTGCCTGGTCATCCCGAACGCTCGAAGGACGCGGGAGTGAGAAAGCTGAGAACCGCGCGGACATTGCTCGCTGGAATGGTTCTCACGGTGGAACCAGGCTGTTATTTTGTAGACTGCGTAAGTATAGAGATAATTAGCAAATAACTTTTACACGAACTTTAGAACTAGTTTTATCGGATGTTTACGTGGAATAATGTCCGTTATAGTTGCTCGATGCAGCTCTTGCTGATCCGATCCAGTCAAAGTTCCTGGTGCCAGAACAGTTGCAGAGATTCCGAGGTTTTGGTGGCGTTAGAATTGAGGATGACATCCTCATAACGGAAACCGGAGTCGAAAATATGACGGATGTTCCTCGCACGTAAGTTCATTCTGAGCATGTTTATTTACTTTTAATATTATTAATTAATATTGTTTCGAAAGAAAACTATTTTACAATTTTATATTTCAGAGTTGAAGAAATAGAAAACTTCATGCAGAGTTAATTGGTCAAGAAGAAAAATTCGCAAAATTCAGAGATTTTGAGAAATGAAGGATCGAAAAGTTTAACAAGTTGCTTATTAATTAACTGTATAAATGCAATTGTGATAAGAAGGTATATTCATATCATTTTTTTACCAATACATGTATATATTTGTATCGATTTATACATAAATATAACGAATAAAACAAGAAACTGAGATGCCATAATGTAATGTTATACCGCTACGTTATGGTATATCGTTAAATCGATATTTCTGCAGCTATCGCGTAGCAAGATTTTTCAAACCCACGCGTTCGCACGTGTAAGACGTTTCTCATGCTAATGGCTTAGACTAAGGCAGGTAGATTTAAGATCACTGGTAAAAGTCATTCATTCTGAGTTACGTCTATTTTGGAATAACCTTGGTGACTTTTGACGGCAAAATTGAAAGCAGTTTCAACTTAAAAATACGTTACGAGCCACGAGATTAGGGCTTAATTTGATTCACGTGGATACTTTTTTATCGCGTGGATCTTTCGTGTTTCAAGCTTCCGTGCTTCATAGGTTGGAGGTTCGCCCACTGTTATATTACATTCCACATTCGTTTGGACAGAATCTAAACGTGGCTGTTATTGTGCGTGAGCGTCCTAGAGTTGCGTGACCGAATCTATATGCGTGCTGTTGCATACTGCGATCGACACACGAAACATCAAACTAGCCAACATTTGCCATATATCGCAATATCTTAAATGTCATAAGAGTAATATCGGAGTCAACAAATCGAACGATCCCACCCGCTCCCAAAGAAATCGAAGTGCTGGAGCGCTCTCGCGTCTCCGATTTCAGCGTGACGGAAGATAATTCGCACTGTATCTTCTCGGGAAAACGATTAACGATCAAAGCATTGGCGTCAAAATACTTTATCGCCATTCA
>Ga0157364_1003124_pt1 | contig 15939 bp, 11 predicted proteins | sample AttsexASBM2_FD_111476 | JGI IMG/M metagenome (GOLD analysis project Ga0157364, IMG submission 111476) | Fungus gardens microbial communities from leaf cutter ant in Ribeirão Preto, State of São Paulo, Brazil - Atta sexdens ASBM2 | ecosystem: Host-associated > Fungi > Mycelium > Unclassified ...
ATATGTAAAATATACTATATAATATTGTCTTGTTCTAAGACCTTCTACAATGTTCTTTGTGACATCATGCTAATCTCTAACTCTAAGTTCAAAAATAAAATAATAAGATAAAATAAAATAAAATAGAAGAGAAAAATAAAAAATATAAAGTCTATTATCTTCAACTCTAACATTACCCCCTCTTTAAGGTTTCTCTTCAGCTTTTTTAAATACTCCATTCAAACTTTCTATTTTCCTATTCATACAATATCTTTGTTATATACTTTTCAAATAACTCCTCTCTTCTAAAGTCTCTTTCTTCCAACTTCTCTTGTTATCTCACTTTTGCATTAGATCTTCTCTCAAATTCTACTACTACTTCTTTTGTGTTTTCCAAGTCTTCTTTCTTTTCCCATATATCATATTCTGCTATAAACCCCTTCTATCACACTAAGTACTTTACCATTTGCCTAAATTTTCTTTTGTTTAATATTTTTTTAACTTTCTATTCCTTAACTCCTTCTACTTCTATTAGTTTCACTTCTACCTTCTATTCCCTTACTTGTTCCTTGTATCATACTATTCAACTGATATTTACAACCAGGTGAATTCTCATCAAAGTGGGCAGTCATAATTTGACTGCATTAGTAAAAACTACTTTATTGATGAAATATGGGCTAATATATTAGTCCACTAGCTTCTTTGTCAGTCTTTCTTTGAACACCAAATCTGTACTCAATATCACTTTATCTCCCTTCTTCCATTCTTCATCTTCTGTCCTTTCCTATCTACCTGTTATTTCATTTCCTCCTGTGCTTTTCTTAATGCTGCTCCCCCTTCCTCCTGAACTTTCTTTATTCTTTTTACAAATTCTGTTGCTTTTTCAACTTTTCCTTTTCTTCTGATATTCACTACCATTCTTAACTCTCTACTGTAATTTTCTATAAACAGAGACACATTAGTTGCTAAGTGTGTCTTATTGTTCACCACAAGCTCTGCTGTTACTAGCCATTCTGGCCAATCCTTCTGTTTATGATCTACAAAGAACTGGAGATACTGTTCCAGCTTTTGGTTCATTCATTTGGTCTGCCTATCCATTTGTAGGTGAAAAGATGTCAATAACTTTGTTTCAATTCCCAACATTTTGTTCAGCTCTCTGGTTAACTCCACTGTAAATTGCAGTCTCCTATCCAATATTATACTCTCTGGTAATCTATGCAACTTTCATATTTTATTTCTAAACAATCATGCTAGTTCTTCTACTGATGTCCCTTCTGTTGTTGTCACAAAATGCATCATCTTGGACAACCTATTACAAACTACTAGGATCACATCTTTCCCAGCTACTAATGGCAGCTTGGTAATAAAGTCTGCTATTAGATGTATTTATAGCTTCTTTAGTACCTTGTTTAACTTCAACTTCCCTGCTAGTCCCTCTATCCTATTTTTCATTCTTTGACATATGTCACATCCCTCCACATATTTTTCTATATCTCTTGTCACTTCCAGCCACCAATAGTTTCTTGTTACTAACTCCATTATCTTCCATCTTTCTCTATATTCTGCCACTGGTACATCATAATGCAACCAGATTATTTCTACTCTTAGCTCTTCATCCTTTGGTGTCAGAGTTTAAGACAGTAGACTCTAACTATTTTATTTTATTTTATTTTAATTTTTAGTTTGGGAGACTTAGGGATAGGGTTGGTGTGACATCATGGTCACACTGTCACACTGTCACAAATCTGTCACTGTCACTGTCACATGATTGCATGTCACATTGGAAGAACATAGAAGGTTCTGGAAGAATGATATTATATAGCATATATAACACATGTTGACTTTAAGGCAAACACATAGCTGTTTAGGGTAGGCTAAGTAGAGTAGCACAGACTATGGGATTGTAGTATATAAGGTAAACAATCCTGTACAGAGTTCTTTATTGAGTTCTCTTATGTAACCATATATAAGGTTCTACTCATTGACTGACCCTAAGGTCTTTAAGTCATAATATTTGGCATATAAATCTTCCCCTCCTTTAGTACTAGGTTCCTCTCTATCTGCTATTCGTTCCCTCATAATATCTTTACCTCTGTTTTCTTCATTTCTTCTACTACTTTAACTATTTCTTTATCTTTACTCTTAGCTATTATTTTTTCTAATATTTTTATCTTTAGTTCTTTTATTACTACTTTTTCTAAACTATGAATCCATTATTTCTTAATTATTGTCTGATTATCATTGTCCTTTTCTATACCTACTTTCCAGTCTGGTCTCCTACTTAGTCCATTTATCTTTCTCATTTTTATTTCTGATACATGTTTTAAGGTGAAATTAAATCTTGATAGGTACAGTGCCCAATGAGCTTGTCTTCTGTTCAACTTCTGTGCCTTCATAAAATATTTCAGATTCTTATGGTCTTTTCAGCCCTTAAACTTGAACTTGGTATCCTCTAACAAATGTCTCTAGTTTTTCAGCCCTCTTATTATCACTAACATCTCTTTATCATGTATCTCATAATTTCTCTCTATCTCATTTAGAGATTTTGAAAGAAACACTACTGGCCTTCATCTCTCATCTTTACATTCTATAAATAACACCCCTTTTGTTATATAGTCCAATGCATCAACTTCCATCCTCATTTTTTTGACTAAGTCTGGTACTACTAACACTAGTTCTTTTGTAAATCTCTCCTTTAACTTCCTAAATGCCTTCTTTTGCCTCTCTGTCCAATCCCACTTTTGATTCTTCTTGATCAGATCATGCAATGGTTTGGCTATCACTGCAGGATCCTTGATAAACTACTGATAATAATTAGTGAGTTCTAAGGAAATTTGTATATCTTTAACTCCTTTTGGAGTTGGCCAGTTTAATACTCTCTTCACCTTCTCTTCTTTCATCTTGATCCTCTCTGGTTCCATTACCACTCCTGAAAATCCTACTTATCTAACCTTCTACTTGTATTTTTTTGGTTTAATATACAAATCATTTTCCACCAATCTCTTTATTACTTCTTCTATTACTTCATTATGTTCTTCTTTCTCTTCTATTCCTATTATTACATTGTCAATGAAACTTGCCACCTCCCTAGTGTTGATCAAGTCTCATAGGATCTCATTTATCATTGTTTGAAATGTCACTGATGTCAAGATCGTTGACAGTGGACTTTGTTTTTATTTTCTCTTTTCACTTTATTTTATTTTTATTTTTATTTTTATTTTATTTTCTATTTTTAGAACAAACTCAGGTTAGGGTTTATCAGTCACGCTGTCACATCAGTCACAAGTTGATGGCGAGACTGATCACAAGACTTAGAAGAATGGAGTAGAAGGTTCTGGAACAAGTGACATCACACAGCATGGACAACACATGCTGGCCTCATGTTATACTCATGGTCATTTAGGGTAGGGTGCACAGTAGTTAGCACAGACCATGGGCTATAGTATATAAGGTAGATTACTTTGTATTAGGAACTCTATTGAGTTCTCTTGTGTTACTCAATACAAGAGCTGCTTCTTTGCTTAACTCTTTGAGCATTGATTCATAACACTTAGAACCTTAGAGTGGATTCAGAGGTCAAACTGTTGTATTGAGAAAACACAAGAGAACTCAATAGAGAGCTCTTTACAAAATGGTCTACCTTATATACTTCTACAGATGGTCCATGCTAGTTACTGTGCACCCTACCCTAAATGACCATGTGTGAAGTATGAGGCCAACATGTGGTGTCCATGTGGTATAACATTACTTTGTTCCAGAACCTTCTACTTTCTTCTCTTAAGTCTTGTAATCAATGTTGTGATCACACCATCAGATGTGACTGATGTGACAGTGTGACAGATCACTTCTAACCCTAACCCTAAATTTCTAAAAATAGAAAATATGAAAATAAATCAAAAAATAAAATAAAAATGAGAAAAAGATAAAAAGAAACAAAGTTCACTTTCTGTAATCTTGACATCTGATAATGGATATTCACTTCCACTATTGAGTTTTGATTTCTTTAACTTAAACCCTTGTTTTCTTACAAATTCTGAACTTATTACCAGCCTCATTGCCCTACTATCCAAAAATGCCTCTACTATCACTTCTTCCTAAGTATCAATCATCTCCAAGCAAGTCTTCTGAATTTGCTTCTCTACTACCACCTCTCTCATCTTCATTATTACAAATAGTTTGTATACTTTTAGAAACCCAAAAACTTTATTTGCAGCTCCATTGAATGTTTGTGGCTTAGTCACTTCTATATTAGACTCTGTGTTGGGTCTGGAGACTGCCACTGCTCCTACTCCTTCTGCTGCCAACAGTGCTTAGATATATGCCTGTATTGCTGCAAGCTACTTTTGTTGCTGTCAGATAATTGTTTGTAAATTATGTTAACTTATATTGTAATAGTATAGTAGTGAATCAATTGGTGATGGTGATTGTGATGGAGGTGGTGGTGTAGGTAGTGATGAGGTATAAAAAGGTAGGATAGAACTAGTACTTGTCAGAATTACAAATAATAAACTCTATTTTATTTTTCTACTTTTATTTTATTTTACTTTTATTCTTATTAAGGTTAGGATTGAGTGTGATATCACTGTCACATTGATCACAGTCACACAATCACATGTCACAGAAGGACATAGCAGGTTCTAGAAACAATAATGTCATATAACATGTTTTATATATATTAATCTTGAGGATAATACATATTCTTTTAGGGTAGGCTAGGTTAGTGTAGCATGGACTATCAGCTAAGTATATATAAGACAGATACATTGCACTTAGGAACTCCATCAAGTTCTCTTGTGATGAACCCAATCTGTTGTAGCAACCACTAGACACAAAGTCCAATAATCACACAAGCAAGTAAAGCTCAAAGTAGGCTATCAATGTGGGGATCACAAGAGAACTTGACAAGGAGTCTCTGCTGGATTGCTACCCTATTTATATAAATTACAGATAGTCTGTGCTACTAATAATTAACCCTACCCTAAAGTCTATATATCATCCATAAGTATACTGTGTGTATACTATGAGGTAAACATGCTATTGATATGCTCCTTAACATCATTCCTCTAGTCCATTCTAGTCTACTCTAGGCCTATGACTTCACATCATGTGATATGTCATATGACCACAGTCATGTGCCTCTTCATTGTCAATAAAAAGAAAAAGAAAAAGAAAAAGAAAAAGAAAATCAAGAAAAATAGATAAAGAAAAAGAAAAAGATTAGTCCTTATGCATATCATAATACAATCCAAGGTCATTCTTCTGACTTAACTCTAGTCCTAAGTTCATAACGGTACTGGTTTCTTCTTCTGACTCATACTCAGTACTTGACTCTATCTTAGTAAGTGTTAGCAGGCCTGTTATAAGACGAAAGTGTGGACAAACTTCGGTAGGGTTAGGGTTAAGATATAGATAGTATTATTATTAGTCTACCATGAGAGAGAGAGGGCATGTGACTGGGAAGTCACAGGACATGATGTTATAGAACTAGAGAAGTTTAGAGCAGTCTGGAAGGATCTAAGGTCTAGAAGTGTTGGGAAGAGTCTAGAGATGGAGTGACGTCAAGGGATATGGGTTCCTTATGGTGTACACATGGTACACACATGTATGACAGGGATTAAAGAGTATGATATCACACATAGACATGGCATGGTGGCCTTGAGGTAGATGCATGGTAGATGAGTAATGGACATGAGGATAGGGTATGGACATTAGGGTAGGACGATGCACAGTCATAGCACGGACCATGGATACTTATATAAATAGTTGGTAGAATACTGTTGTAGTTCCCTGTTGAGTTCTCTTGTGAATACACAACTCATGTTCTCCACTAGATATCTGCCTTTGAGATTTACCACTTGTGACACTATTGGACATTAGTCTAGTAGTTGCCACAACAAGGCCCTCTTCAAGTCATCTCTCTCACTATCTACTGACTACCTCAACTATTGACTACTGCTCTAATGAAAATATATATGCTTTTGACCCAAGAATTGTTATAACCTTTAGCTTGGCTCAGGTTGCAACTTAGGCAAAGACTTGAGAGGAATAAGGGATATTATCAATTGGTAAAGTGTAAGAATACAGGATAGTACCTACAGCTATATATACTTATAGACCATGAGGAATATATATGTTAAGAATAAGGAAAACATGAGAAAACCTCTATTGCTACATAAAGGAAACACACAGCACAGCTGATCACTGAGTCATAGAGAAGAAACCCCAATACTTGTTGTCTATAAACAAACCACCTGTAAAACATAAGGCATTGATTATAACAAGAAGGTTATTCTATACTAGATAAGGTCTAAAGAATACTTGTCATTCCTCTGTATGTACAGGTTACAAGAGGACACTGCAGCATAAGGCTTCTATTTGAAAAACTATCTATCATATCCACACAAGATTATATGTCTACTAAGTGTCAATAAGCTTTGACATAAAATAAATGACTAGGCTTCTCTTGCATAGCTAGTATAATCCTTAAGCCTAGGATCTGGGTGTATCTTTTTGACTAAAGAGTGGTACTGCCCTTGTTACAAACTCAAGCCCTTAGCATTGGACAAGTGAATGAACCTTGTATTGGGTTAACACAAGAGAACTTGATAGAGAACTCTGTACAGGATAGTCTACCTTATATACTAAAACCTCATGGTCCATGCTAACTACTTCTAGCCTACCCTAAACAGCCATGTGTTTGCCTTGAGGTCACTATGTGTTGTACATATTGTATGACATTATCCTTCTAGAACCTTCTATGTCCTTCTATGCATCTCATGACTTGTGACCCTGTCATCTGATGTGACTGATGTGTGACCATGTGATCTTGGTCACCCTAATCATAGTTCTAAGAATAGAAAGGGAGATAATTTGGAAAGAAAAGAAAAAGAAAGTAAAAATGAAAAGGAAATGAAAATAATTTAGAGTCCACTGCTTTTAGTTTTGACAGCCCTCAGTTGAGGATGAATAGAGAGTAAGAGAGTAAGAGCTCTGAGTTGAGCAGTTTTAGTATTGAGTTCTAATATTATAAACTTAAGCCTAAAGAGTTAGATAAAAAAAACCTTGTATTAGGTTAACATAAGAGAACTTAATAAAGTTCTAAGTACACCTTATATACACTAGACTACTGGTTCATACTATACTAATCTTAGCCTATCCTAAAGGGCTATGTATTCTCCTTAAGATCAATATATGTAAAATATACTATATAATATTGTCTTGTTCTAAGACCTTCTACAATGTTCTTTGTGACATCATGCTAATCTCTAACTCTAAGTCCAAAAATAAAATAAAAAATAAATGATAGAAGAGAAAAAAATGTAAAGTCTATTGTCTTCAACTCTAATACTACTCTTCTCAAACTCACTAGTCCTGCTAACTATTCTTTATAAGAAATCCATGTTAAATTGACTTTTACTCTCATTATCTATTCTAGAGTTATCTTTACTGCTGATGATATGCTGAATGCTTTGGTACTTTCTTAGACTACTGATATGGATAAGATAGCTAGAAGAAACTTTCTAGACTCCTAAGCCTTAGCTATTCTTAGTTTTACTTTGCTAGATAACTTATCAATGTATGATCAGTCTAATACTAAGGCCCTTTGGGCTTATTTATGGACTTTTATAAGAACATCTAGTCTAATGTTAGATTTTTGCTGACTACTAGAGAACAGTTATGTTTAAATTTCTAGTAATTAGAATCCTGCTTCTCTGATTGCTAAGTGTAATTTAAGCCCAATTTCCTTTATATGAGACTTTATAGAAATAATTGTGATATTTCTCTTTTTTTACAGATTGATGATTCACTAAATTTCTTGACTCTGTCTATCCAATTGTCATAGTATGCTTGAACTTTCTATAAGACCAACATATTATTATTATACTATATAATATTATCTATTCTAGAACCTTCTATATCCTTCTCTGTATTATATAATTATGTGACTGTGACTGTGACTAGTGTCACACATCCATCACACTTTGTGACATTTGTGACCATAACCCATGACATCATGTCACACTTTCATTTAAGTCCAAAGATAAAGAAAAGTAAAATAAAATTTATAAAATAAAATAAAAAATAAAATAAAAAATAAAATAAAATAAAACCAAGTCTATTGTTTACAATTCTGATACCTACTTGCTGCTGTGAATCTCTCTCAATATGAAAAGACACCATATTTTTATATAACAGTAAAAAAAAATCTTATAGTAGCTTTTATAAAGATAAATAGTTCTTGAATTCTAGTACTTCTACCCACTCTACTCTATTTGAGTCTGATTTTGTTGATATAATTCTGGGTAATTATGGTTGAGTTGAGACTGTAAACTCAAAAGTATCACTATTTATAGTTGCTTCTAGTACTATTCTAATTGAATATGAAATCTTTGATCCTGAAAAAAGGACTACTAAAGTTGCTATGTCAAAACTATGGCCAGTATATTGTGTTTCTGGCATGCAGATGTGTCTTCTCTCTACTAGACAAATTCTTCATTTTGTATTGAAAGTAAAAGACAATAAAAGTGGTTTTACTTTTTGCAATAAGTTTGGTAATACTGTTCTATCAGCTACTCTTAACCTTTAGGGTAATATCCAGATTGTGAGGACTTGCATTTTCAAGAATAATATTTCTAATCCTATAAGTCTTACAACAAGACATCTAGAATTTGAGATTTTACATCATTGTTTTAAATATACCTCTAATGAAGTCATATGTCATATTCTTGATAATGTTGAAGATACAAAAAAGATCCATTTCCCAACATAGAAACATGTCTACCATAGTTGCATTCTTGGTAAGATACACCAATATAGTTTCTCTAAGAATTCTGTTCACTCCAGTAAGCTTCTAGGATTGATTTACTCAGATTTCCTTAAACTCTCCACTTTGTTTTATTCAAAGTACAAGTAGGTAATTACATTTCTTGATGACTATTCCTTCTATTGTAACATTGGTTTTCTATGCAAAAAGTCTGAAGCTGCAAAAGCAATTATGTTGTAACTTAAGACCTTAAGTAAAAACAAAAGACAACTTGATAAAGTTCCAAGTATAAGTTAGTCTACCTTATATACTTTAGACCATAGTCTATGTGCACACTATAACTAACCTACCCTAAAGTCTATACACTTTCCATAAGGCTAATATAATATTGCTATACTATATAATATTATCTATTTTAAATTTTTTTATATTTTTCTTTGAATTACATAATTATATAACTTGTGACTGTGATATATGTGACCACACTGTGACCAGTGTCACACTCCTGTTATTCTTTGTGACTTGTGTGACTGTCACACATGATGTTATATCATACTTCTTTATCTGAGTCTAAAATAATAAAAATGAAAATGAAACTCAAGATAAAAGTTAATTTTCTAAATGTGGTCAAATACTACTTCCTATTCTGTAAAGAAGTTGTATACTGATAATAAAAGAGAATATATAATGTCAGAATTACAATCCTTTCTAAGAGAACAAAGGATTATTTATAAGACTAGTACTCTATATATACATCAACAAAATAGTTGCGCTGAATAATTAAACTACATCTTGCTTTAAAAGGTACAGTTAATATGACTTAAAGCATGCCTACTAGATTCCTGGTGGAAATTTGCAATTACAGCTACAGCTCATGTATACAATCACACATCTGTTAGATGTCTCAAATGGAAAACACCTCAGGAGATTATGGGTTATAAATCTTAAATATCACACTTCTATATCTTTGGCTATAGAGTCCATATATTTCTCTCCAGTAATATTTGTGTTATACCATGTTCTGAATTGATAATATTCATTGGATATAAGGATAATAGTTATTACTTTATACACTATATACAAGGAAATATCATTTTCCACTTCATACATGCTATTTTTGACAAGAAACTTTCTTTTAAATGCACTGACTTTTATATAAAAGAGCACAAATTGTACAATAATTTATTGGACAAAATAAGTTCAGAAACAAAGTTATCAATGCCTAGCTCTTCTGGAGAAGATGGACCTACTCTAGTACTTATTCCACACACATTCATTCCTCCTATTCAAAACAATCCTCCTACTCATTCTTCTTCACCCTTTCTTTCTTATAAGTCTCTATCTTTTATACCTATCCCAGGGTCTAAAAAGTCCATGATAGAGATTGAAGAGAATGATAATATTAACTCTGATATTGAGATGCAACCTCTCAGCCCTCAACAACCCTCATGACCTGCTCTGCAGATACTGCAAGAAGGTTCTGAATTAAGGAGATCTAAGTGTCAAACTTAGATACCCTTCAGAGAAGGAAACATCTATGGAGAATGAGAATATTTTACTAATATTCTGTAAAATCCTTTATAACAGCCAAGAGGGAGATTTCTTAACTCCAACATGGCATATGATATATATGAAAATGCTCATCAAGAATCACAAAGGATTTATCAGAATACACAACAATTTTCTGACAATTCATTGCCTAGAATAATAAGGATAAATAGAGTTAATTACTTATATAACTCATTCAATAATATTGAGATAAATAGAATTTCATATAATATCCAGTAGAAAGATTAACACCTAATCATTGTTGATAATAATAGGGATAGAATAGACATTCTATCTCCTGCAGGTAAATCAACTAAGCTGGCTATCACTAGCTACTTAGTACACTTTGCAAGAGAAGGGGAAGTAGAGCAAACTTGCTTTCTCTTAATACAACATACTACAGAGTCTTGTCTAATTTCCAGAAACCTTGGAAATGTTGCTAAATTACCAGATAATATTCAAAAGAAGTAGCTTGTGTTATGACTTAAGTTCTTGAGTAATACAAAAGAACTCAATAGAGTTCTAAGTATAAAATAGTTTACCATATATACTACAGACCATGGTCTGTGTATACACTACAACTAATCTACTCTAATGTGCTTTCCATAAGACCAATATATTGTTACTATACTATACAATATTATCTATTCTAGAACCTTTTACATTCTTCTTTATGTCACATGATTGTGTAATCTTTAACTGTTACAAGTGTTATGCTTTTGTCATGTGTGATATCACCTCATACTTTTCATTTATAACAAAAAATAAAGAAGAGTAAAAATAAAAACTAAAATAAAGTAAAAGGAAAAATAAAAAATAAAAACAAAATAGAAAAGAAATAAAATTGAAAACAAGTCCACTGCTTACAACTCTGACAGCTTAAGTCTTGCCTTGAGAAGTTGAAATTGGTTAAAGACAGAAATATTTATAAAGTTATAGATCTCCTTAAGAGATAGAAAGCAATTAAGAATTGCTAGGTGTTCAATATTAAGTGTTATTATAGATCTTGACTTGTGAAAAAAGAATTTTCTCAGGTTGAAGGTGTTATAATTCAAGTCTCAAAGCATTAAGACAAGAACTTTGTATAGAGATTACATAAGAGAACTTAATAGAGCTTATAGTATGATATATCTACCTTATATATACTAAACTAATAGTCTGTGCTACATAAATTTTTAGCCTACCCTAAAGGCCATATGTATTACATACTATTGATATGTAGTATGATATCATTTCTTCTAAAATCTTTTATATCCTTTTATATATCATATGACTATGTGATTATAACTTGATGTATGATATCTTTTATTATTTGTGTGACAGTTGTGACAGTTATGTGTGATGTCATGCTAACCCTTAACCTAAAAATAAGAAAATAAATTGAAAATAAAATAGAAATAAGAAAAGAAAAATAAATAAATAGAGTTTATTATCTTCAACTCTAGTAGAAAAAACTGACTTTGATGAATTATTCTCTTCAGTTGTCTACTATGAGACAGCATACCTATTTCTGGCTGTTACTGCTCTTAAAGATTAGGATATCCATAGTGTTCATATAAAAACTGCCAACCTATATTATAATCTAGATGAGGAAATCTACATGGAACAGCCTGATAGTTTCAGACTACCTAGCAAAGGAAAAAGTCTAGCAACTCTACAAAGCATTGTATAGCCTTAAACAAGCTGGCATATCTTGGTGGTAAACTATGACTAAGTCAATGTTAACTCTAGGATTTAAGTAATGTAAATGCAATACTGGTATATATTACTTCATTGATGAAGAGACTAGAGAACTTGTTATAGCAAGCATTATTTATATTAATGATGTTTGCTTTATAGGTTCAAAATATTTCCTGCTCCTCTTAGAGTTGAAGTGGAAATTTATGATAAATTGATGATGAAATGGAAATGTTATAATCTTGGAGAATCCAAAGATTTTCTTGAAATGTGTATATGTCATAATTACAAGAATTGAAAGATCTTTGTAGACCAATCTGAGTACTTGAACAAAGTTCTAGTATACTTTAATGTAGCAACCAAAAGTACTAGCAACTAGTTGAATCTCTGACATATCTAATAATTGGCTTATGTTCTAATATAGGATTTACTGTAGTTAAACCTAATAGATAGCAAATCTTTTGAATAAGTATTATCAAGCTGGATTATATCTGTTATTAGAACTGAAGATAGTGGACTCTATTTTTTATTTTTTATTTTATTTTTATTTCTCTTGTTTTTTTTATTTTTCTTTTACCTTGTCTTTTATTTTAGAGTTAGGGATTAGTATGATGTCACAGATCACTGTCACATCACATGACTTGGGTGTCACAAATTACATGACACATAGAATATTGTAGAAGGATCTAGAAAGGATAATATCATATAGCATATACAATATATGTTAGCCTTTAGGAAAACACATGGTATATTCTAATTTAGACTAGATATAAGATTTTTAGAATCATATAAATCTATGACTGATTACTTTACTCTTATTGTTGTGGGAATCACAAGAGAACTTGATAAGAAGTTTCTAATGCATTCCTATACTATTTATACAAAGTGCTTATGGTCTGTGCTAACAATAAATAACCCTACCCTAATGTTTATGTATAGTTCATGCATTAACCTCATGTCTTCTATAAGAATACTATGCTATATACATGTGCTCTAATATCATTCTTTTAGTTCTTTCTTCCAGAGTCTAGGTATATGACCTTATATCATGTGACATGTCATATGACCACAGTCACATACCTCTTCATCATAAAAGAAAATAAAAAGAAAAAGAAAAATTAAATCAAGAAAAATAGATAAAAGAAAAGAAAAATATTAGTATTTAAGTATACCATAATACTTATGGCTTGTGAAGTAATATTCTGGATGAGCTACTAGCAAAAGACAGTAGTTGTTATAAACTTAAACTTAAGAGTTAGAGTGAAAAAACAATTTTGTATTAGGTAATATAAGAGAACTCAATGGAGTTTCTAAGTACAATATGTTATAACTTGAAAGTGTGGACAGACTTCTAGGGTTAGGGTTAGACAATGTAGTTAATTATTGGTCTACGGCTAGAGAGAGATATGGGCATGTGACTAGGAAGTCACATGACATTACATCATAGGCCTAGAGTGGTCTGGAAGGACTTAGGGTCTAGAAGGATCAGGAAGAGTCTAGAGTAGGAGTTAGGGTTAGGAGTGACATCAAGGGATAACAGTTTCTCATGGTGTACACATGGTGCACACATGTACAGTGGAGATTAAAGAGTATGACATCAAGGTACATGTATATGGCATGGTGGCCTTATGGTAGATGAGTAATAGGATATGAGGTAGAAGCATGGACTTTAGGGTAGGAGTAGCACAGTCGTAGTACAGACCAAGGATATAACTATATAAGTAGGGATAGATCTTGTAAAGAGTTCTCTATTGAGTTCTCTTGTGTTTACCCTATACAAGGTTCTTCTCTTAAGTCAACACTAAGGCTTTTGAGTTGTAACACAATATATCTATCCTATATATGCTAGGCTGATAGTCCATGCTATACTAAACCTAGCTTACTCTAAAGAATATGTATTTGTCTTCAAGTCAACATATATTATATATGCTGTATAATGTCATTGTTTTAGGATCTTCTATGATATTCTTTGTAATATGTGACATGTGACATTACAATAACCCCTCACCCTAAGTTCAAAAATGAAAATGAAAATAAAATGAAATAGAAAATAAATAGAGTTTACTATCTTCAATTCTAATAGTAGCTCTGTTTTCAACTAAGGCTGAATATATAGCTCTTTCTGATTGTAGTTATTGGCCTGTTTGGATAAGAAACCTCTTCAATAAGGTTAGTTTCAATGTTCCAACCCCTTATATCTATGGTGATAATCTGAGCTTACTTTTCTAGAGGTCTAACTCTATATAAGAGAAGTACTTCAAATATATTGATATTTTCTATTACTATATAAGAGATCTAATTAAGAACACACAATTTAAACCATATCATATTGATGAGAAAAAGAATCCTGCTAATATTCTAACCAAGAATCTTGGTTAAGTCTTGTTCAATTGTTTCTATTCATCTCTTAGCTTAGAAATACTCTAAGCTCATCTACTTTTGCTTTTATTACTTAACAGCTGATGTCTTAAGTAGGGGGAGTGTTACAAAGCATTTTTCTTACTAAGCATATAGTCTGCAATCAGTGATACTAATTATGTAGTTAATGTAAAATTTTCATATAGATTAATCTACTACCAATACTACTTATTGTTAGACATAGTTTACATTTTCCAAGATCCAATGAGGCATCTTGAAAGTCCAAATACATTAGTTGTTCATTATCTGAGAATGTAGAAGACAAAGTTGAAATAACCTTCAGCTTTAGCTTATATACTATATCTCTATAAGTTACACTAGTTGTATATTTTGGAAGAGGACTTGGTGAACTTTAGTAGATTGGAACCACTAGAGAGTGGCAAGGTGTGTTGTTACCAAAATCAGAAGAGGATGTCAGTTTTGGTTGATTTTCAGAATAAAGCTAATACAGTATAAATTACTGGCTCATATACTAGGTATACTACATAGGATAGTTATCTGAAATGGAGACAGCTAAGTGAGTTACCCTGGTTTCCTAGTAATTCTCAGATATTATGAATTGAAATCCATGAAGTTTGGTAAGGGACCAGCAAGAATGTCTGAAGAAGAATGGAGAGAGGTGATAGAAAGTATGAATGAAAAAGTAAGTATTATCTATGGTTTGGGACAGATGGCTAGAACAGGATGTGATACTCATCTACTATCATCACTTGTACTTCTCCAGCTCTCTACTACAGTATTCACTATAGGTAAGTGATTGTCAGTTGTCTACACTACACTATGCTGCTATATATTCTGTTCTTTCCAACATTCCAAGTATTATCTTACTTCCTTCCTACTATGTATGGACCATAATATACCTTACAGCTATTCTTTTTTCTACTTCTATCTTGACAACATATGGTATCTTGAAGAAAAGGCAACTTATATCACATTTTTTCTGGAATTAGAATTTCTATTCTATAGTAAGAAAAAACTAGTGCTAAAATGTGAAAGACCTAGTCTACAGGGACTGATATTGGGAGTGAGTCAATAGAGATGAAATACACAAAGGGAGGAAACATAGACAAAGACTATAACTAGATAGATAAGATAGAGATGTTACAGCAATAGTAGGGGAATATAGTGCTTACTATGACTGAATGATATGGATGTGGTAGATGACCTATCAAGTTCTTTTTAGGGTAGCTTTCTAGGTTATATCATTAACAATTGGCTTGTGAGATGAGAAAACTATGCTGGGCCTGGTTGTTATGAGACAAGAGTGTGGACAGACTTGGACTAGGGTTAGGGTTTGGACAAGTATATATTATAGTGATAATTATTAGTCTACAACGGGAGAAGAGATATAGGAGATAGGCACATGACCTGGAAGTCATGTGATAGAGTCTAGAGCGGTCTGGAAGGACTTAGGGTCTAGAAGGATCGGAAAGAGTCTAGAAGGAACTAGGGTTAGGAGTGACGTCAAGGGACATGGGTTCCTCATGGTGTACACATGGTGTGCACATGTATAGCGGAGATTAAAGGTATGACGTCAGGGCACATGTAGGAAG
>Ga0157364_1003125_pt1 | contig 15930 bp, 18 predicted proteins | sample AttsexASBM2_FD_111476 | JGI IMG/M metagenome (GOLD analysis project Ga0157364, IMG submission 111476) | Fungus gardens microbial communities from leaf cutter ant in Ribeirão Preto, State of São Paulo, Brazil - Atta sexdens ASBM2 | ecosystem: Host-associated > Fungi > Mycelium > Unclassified ...
GAACCTAAGAGAATAGGATAAGGTTTCTTGAAGGTAGCTAATGCTCTAAATATTTTACTGTCCATTGCAATCTAGTGGAACAATGCTGAGCCAACATTAGAATGATGGTATGCAGATAGTTAGGAATCTGGGCCAAAGTATTTAAAATATTATCCAAAAAGGCAAAGCATATTTGATAGTAATAGAGGGACAGTGTGCAATAAGCTAAGGTATCAGAGTTGAAGACAGCAGACTTTGTTTTTATTTTATTTCTTTCTTATTTTCATTTTCATTTTCATTTGAGACTTAGAGTTAGAGTTAGAGTTATAGCTAATGTTACACATGACTGTTACAACTGTTACACTCCATGACAAAGATGTCACACATGTCATGATCACAGTTACATAATCATGTGACATATAGAAAAGATATAGAAGATTCTAGAACAATAATGTTATATAACATATTTATTACATAGTCTTTAGAGTAGGTTAGTATTAGTCTCATACAAACCACTAGCTAGTATATATAAGATAGACACTTTGTACTGAGAACTCTATCAAGTTCTTTTATATTAACCCAATACAAGATTCTTCTTTTGCTCTATCACTGTTAGGCATGGTTCATACCAAAAGGTGAAAGTCTGCAGGGTTAACTCAGAAGTGCATAGAGTGTGTAAACTCTGTGCTCAGTAATGTGAACTTGTGGAATGACCTTGGCTTCAGTTTATATGCTGTACCATTTGTCTGCCACATGGTTGCAACTTCAGATGAATGATTAAAGTCTGAGATGGGAGTGAGTGCTGATTTGGTGTATTATCATTGAACACTGGGAATTGAGTTCAATAAGAATTTATCTTTGTTGATTATCAGACTAGTGAATTACAGTATAACTACTAGTCTTGTATATAAGTAAAAGATATAAAAGATGCTCAGGGTTTTAGTGATATAGCTTCTATTGCCTTGAGTAGAGGTTTTAGTGATGAAATACTGACAGTGTTACAACCCAAAGACCTTAGAGTGGGTCAATAAGAAGAACATTGTATTGGGTTAACACAAGAAAACTCAATAGAAGGCCCTTTACAAAGTAGTCTATCTTATATACCTATTTCAATGGTCCATGCTAATTACTGTGCACCCTACTCTAAATGACCATATGTTAGGCATGAGGCTAACATGTAGTATACATGTCGTATGACATTACCCCTTTTGCCCCTTTTCCTTGTGATCTGTGACCATCATCTCTAACCCTAAGTTCTATAAATAAAAAATATGAAATTAGATCAAAACGAGAATGAAAATAAGAAAAGAAAATAATGAAAACTAAGTCCACTTCTTGTGGTCTTGACATTACCCCCTCTTCAAGATTTCTCCTCTGGAGAAACTGTCTTCCATTTTTGCCAGTTCCTCTCCAGCCTCTTTAAGTACTCCTCCTCAAATTTTCTGTTGTCCCACCCATACAACATCTTTGCTGTAAATTTCCCAGATAATTCTCCCCTTCTAAAATTCCTTTCCTCTGTTATATTTATTTTTTCTTGCCTCTTCATCTCTACATTCATCCTTCCCTCAAATTCCTCCAATACCTCTTTTGCGTTTCCCAAGTCCTCTTTCTTTTCCCAGATATCATGCTCTGCCATAAATCCTTTCTACTGTACTAAATACTTCTCGGTTTCTCTTATCTTTCTTTTATTTAATATTTTTTTACCTTCCATTCCTCAACTCCTTCCACTTTAATTGGTTTCTCTTCTTCTTTCTTCCACCCCCCTACTTGTTCCCTATACCATACTATCTGACTGACATTCACAACTGGATAGATCCTCATTGAGATTAGCAGTTGCAATTTGACCACATTGGATACTACCTCCTCGATTGTGTATAGACCTACATATTGGTCCACTAATTTCCTCACCGGTTGCTCCTTGAACACCAAGTTCTTGGTACTTAACAGTACTCAGTCTCCTTTCTTCCAATTCTTGCTTTCTTTTCTGCCACTGTCCACTTGCCTCTTCATGTTCTCCTGCACCTTTTTCAGTGCTGTCCCCACTTCTTCATGAACCTTCTTCATTCTCTCCACAAATTCTGTCGCCTTTTCTACTTTTCCCCTCTTTCTTATGTCGCCCCCCATTCTTAATCCTCTACCATAGTTTGCCATGAAAGATGAAACCTTTGTGGCTATGTGGACTTTATTGTTCACTGCAAACTCTGCTGATGCTAGCCACTCTGGCCAATCCTTCTGGCAGTGATCCACAAAGAACCTAAGGTATTGTTCAAGTTCTTGGTTCATTCGTTCTGTCTGCCTATCCGTTTGTGGGTGGAATACTGTTGATAATCTCATCTCAATCCCCAACATTCTGTTCAACTTCTTCATCAATTCTGTCACAAACTGAGGATCTCTGTCTGACACCACACTTTCTAGTAGTCTATGTAACTTCCACACATTGTCTCTAAACAATCTCGCCAAACCTTCCACCGATATTCCTTCTGTAGTTACTACAAAATGTGTCATTTTGGACAACTGATCACAGACTACCAGGATTGTATTTTTCCCAGCTACTACTAGTAACTTCATGATAAAGTCTACTGTTAGATGTGTCCACAGTTTCTTTGGCACCTCACTCAGCTTCAACTTTCCTGCCATCTCTTCTGTCCTATTCTTTATTCTTTGGCACAAATCACATTCTTCCACATATCTTCCTATGTCTCTTATTCCTCCTGGCCACCAGTAGTTTCTAGTGACCAATTCTACTGTCTTCCATTGACCTCCATGTTCTGCTGCTAGTATATCATGATATAACCAGATTATTCCCGCTCTTAACTCTTCATCCTTCAGTATATACACCTTCCCTTTCTTCAATACAAACTCTCTCTCTATTTGCCATTCCTCTTCTTGTAACATTTTTACTTTCGCCTTTTTCATCTCTTTTACTATTCTAACTGCATCTTTATCCTTACTTCTTGCCTTTTTTATTTTTTCCAGTATATTTACTTCTGGTCCTTCTATTACTACTTCTTGTAAACTATGAATCCAATCGTCCTTAATAAATACTTGATTGTTATTATCATTCTCTACCCCTACTTTCCAGTCTGGTCATCTACTAAGTCCATCTGTCTTCCCTATTTTTGTTCCTGGAACATGTTTTAGAGTAAAATCAAATCTTGACAGATATAATGCTCATTGGACTTGTCTTCAATTTAATTTCTGTACCTTCATAAAATATTCCAAGTTTTTGTGATCCATCCAGACCTCAAACTTGAAATGTGTGCCTTCCAGCAAATGTTTCTAGTTTTCTAAACCTCTAATGATTGCCAGCATCTCCTTATCATGAATTTCATAATTTCTCTCTGTCTTATTCAATGATTTAGATAAAATACGCCACCGGTCTCCATCTTCCATCTTCACATTCCATTGATAACACACCACCTGCTGCATAGTCTGATGCATCAACTTCCATTCTCATTTTTTTGTCTAAGTCTAGTGCTGCTAACACCAGTTTCTTTGTGAATTGTTCCTTCAGCTCCCTAAACGCTTTCTCCTGTTTCTCTGTCCAATCCCATTTCTGATCCTTTTTCACCATATTTTGTAAAGACTTAGCTATGGATGTGAAGCCTTCAATGAATTGATGATAGTAGTTTGCCAATTCTAAGAACTTCTGCACATCATTGACACACTTTGGTGTTGGCCAGTCCAAAACACCTTTCACCTTCTCCTCTTCCATCTTTATTCCATCTGGTCCTATCATAACTCCTAAAAATCCCACTTTTCTAACTTTCCACTTACATTTCTCCAGTTTTATATATAAATCGTTTTCCTCCAATCTTTTTATGATTTCTGCTACCAATTCATCATATTCTTCTTCATCTTCCATTTCCACTATCACATCATCTATGAATGCCACCACTTTGCCCATATTAATCAAGTCTCTAAGTAACTCATTCATCATTGCCTGGAAAGTCGCTGGTGAATTTGTCAGCCCAAAGAACATGACTGTGGGTTCGAACAACCCTTTAGGTATTGTGAAAGCTGCCTTCCACTCATCTCCCTCCTTTATCCATACATTATTATACCTCCACCTCAAGTCCATCTTTGTAAATACTTTTTTTGTACCTATGTTTTCTACCATATCTGATATCAGAGGCAAAGGATAATTATTTTTTATTGTCCATTCATTTAAATACTGATAGTCCTGCACCATCCGTTTCTTACCATCTTTCTTTCTTACAAAGAACACCAGTGCTGTTTGAGGTGACTTCAAGGGTCTAATGTACCCTTTTCTCAATTGTTCCTTAATGAACTCGTGCACCTCTTCTCTCTCTTCCCTTGACAGTGGATACACCTTTCCCTTCCTTAGTACAAACCTCTCCTTTATATCTATTGTGTGATTCCAAATTTTACTTGTGGGCATTCTCTCCGACTGTTTCTTGCTAAAGATCTTAATTCACTTATGAAATTTTTCTGAAACCAACTTCTTAGCCTTTGCTTCTGATTTTGCCACTTCTTCTTCTTCGTCCTATATTTCCCATTCTTCTGCTATTTCTTTTACCTCTACTGTTTTCCCTTCTTTTTGCTTCTTTTTCTTTTCTTGCTCCTTTTGTTTCTTTCCTGCTTCTTCCTTTGCCTCTTCTTCCTTCTGTTTCTGCCACCCCAATTTTCTCTGTGTTAGCCTCCACTGCTTTCCACACTCTTCTGGACATCTCGTTATCTTTACCTCTCCCATCTTCCAATCTATTTCTGGGTTGTGCTGAGCCAACCATGGTATTCCCAAAATTACCATCTACTTTTGCTCCCTAATAACATTGATCTCAGTCCTCTCTCTATGTCCCTGATAGTAAATATTTACCTCCACTGTATGCTCTATTGGTCCCTCCTTGTTAAGCAAACCATCCACATTTCTCACATGCATTGGTCTTTCTAACTTCTTCAGCTTGAACCCTTGTTTTTTTGGCAAACTTTGAACTTATAACTAGCCCAGTTGCCCTACTATCTAGCAATGCCTCCACCATTATTCCCTCCTGTGTATATATTCTCTCTAAACCTATTTTTACTGTAACTTCTCTCAATGATCCTCCTTCCATTTTTCTCACTTCCATCTTTTCCTTATTTCCCTCTGATTTTGATATACCAACTTGTATTTCTCTAGCTAGTACATTGAATTTGTTATAAGAATCTAGTCAAGGGGCTCTAGATTCTCCACCTCTTTTAAATTGTCTGAGTGTTCATAATTCCCCTCTTTCTTTTCTCCATACTCTAGTCTTTTCCCCTCCACTACCCTGCCTTTCTGCTCTCTATTCCTATAGTGTTGAGCTATGTGCCCAAATCCTCCATAGGTGTAGCAATTTCTTTCTCTATCTACTTCCATTGCATAGGGGTCTCTTCTTGGTACTTCCATTCCCTGCCCCTGTCCTCTAACAACCATTGCATTTGTTCTCTCAACTCCTTCCATCAGAGTAGGCTCTATTGTTGCCTACTGAGACAGCATTTCTTGCCTCCTCTGCCACACTTGGGGTTGTGGCAATATCTATCTTTGCTCCTGTTGTTTAGAAGCTACTCCTTCCTGCTCTCTTTGTCTCTTTAGCCTCTTCTCTTCTCTTTTACTCTCTCTCCAGTTTCAATCTAGGGCCATTGCCCTTCTGAACCACTGCTCAATTGAGCCTGGTTGATTTTCTGCCTCTATCAACTTCCTCCTTATAGCTCTGTTCATTCACCTTTTAAACTCTTTAATCAAGAGACGTCCTTCATATCTACTACTCCTTGTTGCCCTCTTAAACTCTTGAACAAATTCTTTCATACTTTACCCTCCTTGTTCCATCCTCTTTAATTCTGCTACCTTCACCAACTCTTCATCTCCTCCTCTGAACTCCTTCTTAATTTCCATCAAAAATTTCTCCGCTGACTCATATTCCACTTCTCCTGCTTCCAAATCTTCCAGAACATTTTCCTTCTATATATCTGCTGCTGCTCCCTGCACATACGATAAGATCCACTGAATCTGCCCTTCCACTGACTCCTCTCTCAACTTCATTCTAATGTATAATTTGCATGCCGAGATGAATCCTGAAACCTTCAATAACGTGCCATTGAAGATTTATGGCTTTGCTACCTCAGTAGCTCCTCCTCTTTGTTGTGACAACCACTAATCACAAAGACCAATGACTACACAGCGAGTAAATCTCTTAAGTAGATATCAAGTGGAGAGTTTGCAAGAGAGCTTGACAAGGAGTCTCTGCTAAATTAGAGTCCTATATATATGTTTTTACATGTAGTCTGTGCTAACAACAATTAACCCTGCCCTTATGTCTATGTTACATCCTCATGTCTGCTTTATTTCCTACTTAAGACCACTATGTTGTCTCCATATGTCCTGACGTCATCTTCCAGACCCTTCTACTATGTTCTAGGCCTATGCCATCACATCATGTGATCTGTCATGTGACTTCTATGTCACGTACCTCTTTATCATACAAAAGAAAAGAAAAGAAAAAGAAAATCTATTAGAAAAAAGAAAATAAAAATTGTTAATGTCCAAAGTGTCCTATAACACTCTTCCTTCTCTTACTACTGCTCTTTCTGCAAGCAAGGCCTGTATTTGTGCCTGCATTGCAGCCAACTGCTCTTGCTGCTACCTGATGATTGTTTGGAAGTCAAGTTAACTCATATTGTAAGAAGGGGGGAAATCAATGGGAGATGGTAAGGATGATGATGGTGGTAGTAGTAGTGGTGATGATATATATAAGGGGAGTGCAGAACCTGTGCTGATTTCGCTCTCTGATTCATATTTTGACAATAAAATCTTGGTAAGTGATAGCAGGTACTCTTCTTGCCCTACCTACACTGTTACTGACTACTTTGCCCTACTAACTACTAATTTGTATCAATTTTGGTCTAAGAAGACTATTCTACTCTAAACAGTGTTTTAAGAACAGCTGTTATTCCTCTGTGTAGACAAGCCACAAGTGGGCTTGTAGCACAAGATTGATACTCAAAAGATACAGAACATGTCCACATAAGGTGTTATATTTAATATACACCAGTAGGCTTTGGTACACACAAATGGCTAGACTTCTCCTGTCTAGCTAGTTTACCCCTTATACCTAGGGCTTGGCAACCTCCTTGACTTTGGGTGTGTTATCCACAGTCAAGTATGAAAAGAGAGTTAGAAAGAAAAGGCTTGGTGTTGAGCAGTTTCAGGATATGATATCGAGTTCTAATGTTATAAACTTAAGTCTTTAGAGTTAGACAAAAGAACAAACTCTTGTATTGGAGTAAATACAAGAAAACTCAATAGAAAGCTCTTTACAAAGTAGTCTACCTTATATACCTATCCACATGGTCCATGCTAGCTACTGTACATCCTACCCTAAAGTACCATGTGTAAGATATGAGGTTAACATGTGGTTTACATGTTATATGACATCACTTCTTCTAAAACCCTCTATGTTCTTCCATGCATCATGTGACCTAACCCTAAGTTCTAAAAATGGAAAAATGAAAATAAATCAAAAAGGAAATGAAAATGAAAATAAGAAAATAAGAAAATAAGAAAAGCTAAGTCCACTTTCTGTGATCTTGACACAAAGGTCTTTGAGTTGTAATATTAGAACACAATCTCCTTTCTGGAAATCACTCAATACTGAGCCCTTTCTACTCCTTACTCTCTTACTATCCTTAACCAAGAGATAGCCTAGTTCTTTAGTCAAGAAGAATTGCTAGACTTTAGGCATAAGAGATATACTAAATAGTTTTTCATAGTAGAAGTCTTGTACTGTAGTGTCTACTTATAACCTGTATACACAAAAGAATGACAAGTGTCATTCAAACCTTGTCTAGTGTAAAACAACTTTCTTAAGTTAAAATAGTTTACATTTTCTTAGAGTAGTAGTTAGTTATTAGGTAGCTAGTAGATAGTGCAAGATAGAACAAGAAAAGGGCCTACTAACATCTACTGAGATAAAGTCAAGTAGTGAGTAAAACCAGTACTAGTTCTGCTCTACTTCTTTATACATTATCACTGCCCACCTTACTACCACCATTATTATCACTCTCACCACTTTCACTACCACCTTATAATATGAGTCAACACAATCAACAATCAACTATCTGACAACAGTAGGAGGAGAAACAGGAGTAGCAGTGCCCAGATCTAATATAGGGTCAAGTATAGAAGTGGCTAAGCCATAACCATTTGATGGGACAGCAAGAAAGGTCTCAGGGTTTTTAATGGCATGTAAATTGTTTATAAGAATAAATATGAGAGGGGATGCAGTAGAGGAGCGAATTCAGTAGATATTGTCATATGCACAAGAAGAATCAGCAAATGTGTGGAAAGAGAACATACTAGAGGATTTGGAATTGGAAAATTTAGAATATGAAACAGCAAAGAAACTTTTAGCAAATTTAAAAAAGAAATTCAGAAGAGAAAATAAAGAAGTAGTAAAAGTGATAGAATTGAAAAGGCTAGAGCAAGAAGAAAAAACAATAGAAGAGTTTGTTCAGGAACTTCAGAGGAAAGCTAGAGAAAGTAGCTATGAAGGAAGGCTATTAGTAGAAGAATTCAAGAGGGGCATGAATAGGACTATTTAGTAAAACTCATAGAGTTAGAATATCAGCTTGAAAAATGGTATGAATGGGTAATAAATTTGAATAGGAATTGAAAAGAAAACAAAAGAGATGAGAAGAGGCTGAGAGAATGAAAAGAAACAGAAGCTCAGTCTCTAAAGCAAAACAATAAGACATATTGGCAAATACTGTTATGGCTTCAAGTTTGGTTAAGAGGCTTCTCAGCAGTAGATGCCAGCAGGACTTATACTTATAAAAGAAGTGGAGAGAACAAATGTAGTCATTGTAAACCCAAATCAACAAGCAAAGTTTGTGCTAAGGTATAACTAATATACAATGGAGATGGACCAGAGTAGGAATTGTTACATTTATAGTAGATTTGAACATCTGGAAAGAAATTACAGAAATAGGAGAATTATCAGAAGAAGAAGAAGGCTGGAGTATAGAGGAAATAAGAATAACAGATAAAGAATAATTAAGGAAGGGAATGGACAAAATAATTTAAATGAAGACAGAGATCTAATAGTCCTTGATTATATTCCTGTAGTACAAACAGATTTACAATACTCTCTAGAGTAATAAATAATAAATTCTGCTGCAGTCTAGATAATAGGGATATATTAAGGGAAGTGACAGCTAAAATTGGTCTAAAAAGAATCAATACACAAGAAAAAGTAACAGTGGAGGTATTGTTGGATAGTAGAGTGATAGAATTAGTTATGAGTTCAAAGTTCACTAAGAAGTAAGGATTTAAGTTGAAGAAAATTGAAAGGTATATATAAGGAATGTGGATAGTTCTTTTAATAAAGAAGGTCCTATTGAGTACATGGTGGAAGTAAACATAGATTATCAAGAATACAGAGAAAGAATGGAAATTGATGTAATTAGAGAACAAAAGTAGAGTGTAATTTTAGAAATACCATGGCTTGCATGTCACAATCCTAAAATTGACTGGAGGATAGAGAAAGTAAAGATGATAAGATGTTCAAAGAAGTGTGGAAAGCAGTGGAGGCTAAAGCAAATGAGACTGAAGTGGCAAAAAGAATAGAAAAAGGAAGAAAAAAGGAAAAAGAAGAAAAACCAAAAAGAAAAAGAACAATGAAGATAAAGAAAGTAGCAGAGGAATGGAAAATTTAGAATGAAGAAGAAGAAATAGTGAAATTGAAAGAAAAGATAAAGAAGTTGGTACTAGAACATTTTCATCAGTAGATTTATATTTTTGAAAAAAAAAACAGAGTGAGAGGATACTAACAAAAAAATTATAAAACTATGCAATTGAGATCAAGGAAGGGTTTATACCAAGGAAGGGAAAAGTATATCTGTTGTTGAGAAAAAAGAGAAAAGAGATACATAAGTTCATTCAAGAACAATTGAGGAAAGAGTATACTAGACTTTTGAAGTTGCCTCAAATAGCACTAGTATTTTTTGTAGGGAAAAAGGATAGTAAGAAGTGAATAGTACAAGACTATAGATATTTAAATAAATAGACTATAAAAAATAATTACCCTTTACCTTTAATTTCAGACATTGTAGAAAATATTGGTATAAAAATATTTACAAAAATAGATTTATAATGGAGTTATAATAATATATGAATAAAAGAAGGGGATAAGTAAAAGATAGCATTTACAACTCCAAAAGGGGCATTTGAACCTATGGTAATGTTCTTTGAGCTCACAAATTTCCCAGTAATATTTTTAAATAATGATAAACAAGATTCTTCAGGACTTGATTAATACTAAAGAAGTAGTGAGCTTTATTGATGATGTTATAGTTAGAACAGAAAAGAAGGAGGGGCATGACAAGATATTAGAAGTAGTGAAGAAATTAGTGGAGAACAATCTTTATATGAAACTAGAAAAATACAAGTAAAAGGTGTATTAGACTGACCAACTCTGAAAGAAGTTAAAGAAGTTTTTAGGACTAGTAAATTATTATCAACAGTTTATTAAAGATTTTGCAGTAATAGCTAGACTATTACATAATATAGTGAAAAAGAACCAGAAGTAGGAGTGGATAGATAGGCAGAAGAAAGCATTTCAAGAGTTGAAGGAAAGGTTCACAAAAGAACTAGTATTAGTAGTACCAGATTTATATAAAAAATGAGGATAGAAATTGATACTTTGGATTATGTGATAGAAGGAGTATTATCTATGGAGTATAAGGATAGAAAACAGAGATCTGTGGCTTTTATCTTAGAATATCTAAACAAGATAGAGAAAAACTGTGATATCTATGATAAAGAGATACTAGCAGTTATAAGGAGGTTGGAAAATTGGAGGTATTTGTTAGAAGATACTAAATTCAAGTTCAAAGTCTAGATGGACTACAAGAATTTAGAATATTTCATGAGAGTGCATAAGTTAAACAGAAGACAAGTCTATTAGGCCCTTTATGTTATGACTCAAAGATCTTAGAGTAGATTAAATGAATAGAACCTTGTATTAGGTTAACACAAGAGAACTCAATAGAGAACTCTGTACAGGATAGTCTACCTTATATACTAAAACCTCATGGTCCATGCTAACTATTTCTAGCCTACCCTAAATAGCCATGTGTTCACCTTAAGGTCAATATGTGTTACATATGTTATATAATATCATCCTTCCAGAACCTTCTATGTCCTTTTATACATCTTGTGACTTGTGACCATGTCATCTGATGTGACTGATGTGTGACAACATGATCTTGTCACTCTAACCATAATCCTAGTTCTAAAAATAGAATAAAAGAAAAATAAATCAAAATGAAAATAGAAATAAAAAGGAAATAAAAATAATTAGAGTCTATTACTTTCAGCTTTAACAATTATGGCATGTTTTTGTTATTACCAAGTAGTCTTTATGCACATATAAGCTAAAGCAGTAGATATATAGCTAGACATTTCATAATACTCTACTAAGTCTATTCTAATAGGCTTTAAGTCTAAAGTCTGGTTTGTTTAATAGTTACTACATTATGTATTTAGTCAGTATCTGCTTGAGAGAGCTTGAGGTGTTATCTAGGAGTATAAACTTGCTAATGCTTTCAGAAAGATTTTAAATGCTTAAAAATCCTATAAGAGTATGTTTTTTCCTGAAAAGTATTTTCTGGTATAATATTGGGGGTAGAAGTCTATAGGGTTAGTAAGAAACCAGTAAGAACATCTAAAGGGGAATAAAGAGAGGTAATCTGTACTGGAAGAGGTTAGGGAGTGTAGATAAGGGAGTAAGTGTTATTCATAGTTTGGGATAAATAGCCAGAATGGAATGTAACACTATCTAGACTTTGCTAGCAAAGTCTATAAAAGAAGATACATTGGAGCAGTGTAGTAAATTTCAGAGTGGAAGAGAGTTATTAAGAGAGAGAGATCTAGTGGATATTGAGGAGTATATTTGCTAGTATAAGAGCAAGGTTTGGTATTAGAATATATAGGTCTTGGAGTTGATTTACAAGACTGGCAAGAATATTGTTAGTTGAAATTTCTAAGACATGCTAGTACTTGGCTACTTTTTGTAAATGTCATTGTAAAAGGCCCAGAGCTTCATCCATGCTAATGGAGTTCTGAAGTTGTTATGGAGCTGACATAGAGTAGGAAGTAAGAAAAGTTAAGATATAAGAGTGGGTGATCTGAGATCACTGGACTTTAAGAATGTTTCAAAGTTCCAGAGAGAATGGGAATACTATTCTACTATTAGGGCAACTGGATAGAAGAGCAAGATACTTTAAATCTTCAGAAAATCCTAAGTTTATTGTTTAAGAAATACCAAATATACACTCATCTCTAGGAAATCCTAAGAGAATAGAATAAAGATTCTTGAAGGTAACAACTATTCTATATAATAACAGATTCATTCTAATGTATTAGAATTCTGTTTACATAAGCAAAAAAAGATGATAATCAAGTAATCAGAAACAGTTCAGAATAGAGAAACTGGATTAAAAGAGTACCAAAGTGCTTAGCAAGTACTTCTAAAGTACAGAAAAGTAAATGACAATAGCAGATTATAGAGGACCACAGAACATTACATAAGAGTGGGAAAATACAAGAAAGAAAAGTTAGATAATATATCTGGACAGTTAGAGATATATTTATATAGCTTGAAGGGATCCAAAGTATGGAAAAGTGGAAAAGTGGATAAGTATAGATACTAGAAAAGATCATAGAATATGGATCAGCTGAAAAACATAGAAGAGAAATATTTTGGAAGAGAATTTTCTCTTACATTCCTCTACTTGTTCTCTATATCTTACTACTCAACTAACATTCATAACTAGGTGAATTTTCATTGAAGTTGGCAGTTGTAATTTGACTGTATTTGTAGAAACTATCTCATTAATGATATATAAACCAATATATTGATTTACTAATTTTTTTGCCAATCTTTTTTTGAACACCAGATTTTTCCTACTCAACATTACCTTATCTCTTTGCATTTACTTCTTAGCTTCTTTTATTTCCTTATCTGTCTATTACTTCATCATTATCTATACTTTTTTTAATGCTGTCCCAGCTTCATTATGTACCTTCTTCATCCTTTTTACAAACACTATTACTTTCTTTACTTTTCTTTCTTTCTAATATCTGCCTCTATTCTTAATTCTCTACTATAAAAAGAGACACTTTGGTTACTGAATGTGTCTTGTTGTTTACTACAAACTCTGCTGTCACTAACTATTCTGGCTAATCCTTTTATCTATAATTAACAAAGAACTGTAAATATTATTCTAGTTCTTAGTTTATTTGTTTGGTCTAACTATTTGATTGTAAATGGAATAATGTTGACAAATTCATCTCAATATCTAATATTCTATCCAACTTCTTTGTTAACTCTGCTGCAAAATGTGGTCTTTTATCTAATATCACACTTTCTGGCAGCATATGCAACTTTTACACATTATTCCTGAATAGTCTTACTAATCTTTATGCTATTATTCCTTTTGTTGTTGCTACAAAATATGTTATCTTATATAATCTATCACATACTATTAAAATTAGATCCTTTCCTGCTACTAAAAGCAACTTTGTAATAAAGTTTACCATCAAATATGTCCACAGCTCTCTGGTACTTCATTTGTCATTAACTTCCCTATTGGTATCTCTGTCTAATTTTTCATCATCTGACACATATTACATTTATTCACATATTTTTCTATATTTTTTATTACTTCTAGCTATCAATAATTCCTCATTATCAATTCTGTTATCTTTCACCTTTTACTATATTTAGCTGCTAGTATATCATGATGTAACCAGATAATCTCTACTCTCAATTTCTTATCCTTCAGTACATACACTTTTCTCTTCTTTAATACCAGCTTTCCTTCTACCTGCTATTCATCTTCTCATAATACTTTTACTCCTATCTTCTTTATCTCTTCCATTATTCTAACTACTTCCTCCATCTTTGTACCCAGTACATGTTTTAAGATAAAGTTAAATCTTGACAAATACAATGTCTAGCAAGCTTATCTTCTGTTTAAATTTTGCACTTTCATGAAATATTCTAGATTCTTATAGTTCATCGAGATCTTGAACTTGAACTTTGTGCCCTCTAACAAGTATCTCCAATTCTTCAAACCTTTAATTACTACCAACATTTCCTTGTTGTGAATTTTGTAGTTTCTTTCTATCTTATTAAAAGATTTTAAGAGGTAAGCTACTAGTCTTCATCATTTATCTTCATATTCTATAGATAAAACTTTTCCCCTAACAGCAAGATATGGGTATTATACTTAAGTGCATATATTTTAAAACTTCTTCCATTGTATAGTCTGATATATCAACTTCTATTCTCATTTTCTTTGTCTAATTTTAGTATTGCTAACACTGGTTTTTTTGTGAATTTCTTCTTTAGCTTTCTGAATGCTTTTTCTTGCTTTTTCATCTAATACTACCTCTGATTGTCATGTAATGGTTTAGCTATAAATACAAAATTGTCAGAGTTGTGAATAATAGATTCTATTTTCATTTTTTCATTTTATTTTCATTTACTTTACTTTACTTTACTTTACTTTTAACTTAAGGTTAGGGTTAAGTGTGATATTGTCACAAACTTTATTCGGCTTGTATCTCCATAACCAGTGGACTGATTTCCACAAAATAAGCTGTATTGGAAAGTGCCAAATGATAGCTATCTGCATATATATGGAATATACAAAAGTGACAACAAACAACTAAGATATCAGGCCATCAGTAACTATAAAAGTCTTGTTGGCTGATATCTCATGAACAGCTGGATAGATTCACATAATTGAACTTGCGTTGAAAAGTGTTCATCAATCTGTTTCTAAAGATATATAGTATATTCCAAAGCAATATGTATTAATAGAAATACAAGCATATTAATATAGTGACATAATTAGTTACCTTTTAAAATTAGCCTAACAGCTGCTATGACAAATAACAGCTCCCATCAGATATGAGTTTTAATCATATGATGGAAACAGCTTGCATATAAACCATCACTCTTTTATATATATACCTCTGTGTCTGAGGATTAGATCTCAGACTTAACAACATCAATTTTCATTATTTATCATTGATATCTGTATTGATCTTAATCATCATTGATATCATTATTGAACTTCTAAATTACTTCTTAACCTCTGAAAGTGTACCCAAGATTCAAATATCACAAATAAGTGAGTAGTTCATTTTGTGATAGATATCACAAACTGTCACACATCAGTCACAAGTCACAGTTACATGATCATATAATGATATCATACTATATGTTAATAGTATATAATATATATGCTCTTTAGGATAGACTAGGTTTAATATAGTATAGACTAATAGCCTAGCATTGTTATACTGGAAAATGCTTTTTTGTGAAAAACAAGTAATCTTCTAAGGTTTTTAAACATATAAGACCTCTTTAGAAGCATTAGTAAAAATAACTTATACTCCTAGATGATACCTTAAGTCCTTTTAAGCAAACAACAGTTAAGGAATAGTATAGTAGCTGTTAACCAAACTAGATTTCAAATAGAAGGGATCTCTAGAAACTAAAAACACCACTTGCAAATGACTAGTTATGAAAAGTGTACACTCATAGAAGCTTTTTACCAAGTGACAAACATTCAGATAGTTGAATAAGGTAAGAATACACTAGATTGGAATCTAGTAGAGTTTATAATAGAGAAATGAAAAGGAGTGGCTATGGAAACAAAAAAGAGAGAATGAACTGGGTTTTAGTAAGTAGAAAATAATTATTAAATCAATATCAAGTTACAGATAAAGAAATTGTCATGTGCTTGTAAGATCTCAGAGAGTTTTATTATAGTTTTGGCCTTTATTCTCTAGTTTCATTCTTTGTATTTTTAGACTAATATATAATCTAAGAGTAAAGAGGAGTAAAGGAAGGACTCCTATCCAAATACTTCCACTCAAGACCAGTTCTAACTCTTATTTTA
>Ga0157364_1003126_pt1 | contig 15926 bp, 10 predicted proteins | sample AttsexASBM2_FD_111476 | JGI IMG/M metagenome (GOLD analysis project Ga0157364, IMG submission 111476) | Fungus gardens microbial communities from leaf cutter ant in Ribeirão Preto, State of São Paulo, Brazil - Atta sexdens ASBM2 | ecosystem: Host-associated > Fungi > Mycelium > Unclassified ...
AAATACAATATATATATATATATATATATATATATAAGCAACATTTAAAAAGTTTATGAATATACAGAAGATTCACTATCATTTTTTTCATTTTTAAGTCCTTCGTAGTCACACTTCCTGAAAATTTTATGTTGGTCACACATGGGGCAAAATGACTCCAACATTTTAATTGATAGCCGTATTTACAGTTTTTTGTTCTTTAAAATCACAAAAATTACTGAACAAACTTTAAACTGTAGAATATGGAAATATAATGTCTTTTTAAAGAATTTTTAATTTTAACATTAAAAAAAATCGCAGACTGACGTCTAAAGAATAATATGCGGCTGAAGGCGCAAAAAGGATATTTTAAACTTCGGATAAATGGCAGTTTAAATTCCGTTTTAAAAAAAGATCTTAGAAACATAAAGCTTCACAATTTTGAAGGGGGAGGGGGTCCCTTGTACCTCCCAGTGACTACAAAGGATTAAATTAGATTATAATAAAAAAAACATGCAGTAATCGTCGGACATCTTTATTGTAGTTGCATTTGCAGGTGCAGAAAATACCAAATTTATCTAAATATTTATTACAAACATGAAAAGAATCAGCACAGGAAATGAAATATTCACATTGTTCATTTAATGTACATCCACTATAATGATTGATTTGTACACAAAAGTGTACAATCAAATCTTTGTTTAAATCAGTTACTTGTCAGTAGACTTTCTAACTTTAATTATTATTTTCTGTGTGATACAAAGATGACAAAATATCCTCGTAGTGTTGCATGTTTGTCTCAAATGTTTCCAATTGTTTAGTGAGATCTCCCAATTGTTCCGCAAGTGTCCTTTCTTCCATAAAGGCTTGCAATTGTGGAGCGCTTTGACACTCTCGATAAAACGCTCCTACATCGCTATTGGTATTCGTGACAGCGAATGGAGTTTTCTGTAACAATATTTGAAATTTGTTTCGTACACAAATGCAGTATAAAATTTGCCCAAGTTATGAGAATAAAAATATCTTTCCCTATTTAAATAAAATATATAAACATAAAAAATTCTAAAATATTAATCTTTATATATTATTCTTGTATATTAATATTTATATATTTTATAAAATGTTTGTAAAATGTATTATATATAATTTTTATTCAAAAGAAAGTAAATAAAAAATAATATAATCTAAAAAATTTGTATACAAATCTAAAAAGTTTTTCTATTTTTTATTGAGATAGAATAATTAGAATTTCAATTTATAGCAATACTCTGCTACTAAAAAAAATTTTACAATAATTCTTTTCTCGAATTTTAAATTGGTATAGAATAATAAATTTATTTATTTATTTATTATATTTTCTTATCTACAGATTTTCTTATCTATTTCTTTATGTTTAAAAGATTTTCTATATAAATATGTATATTTCTTTCATTATAGCCTTCAAATTTAAACTTTAATTGAAACTTAAATTAAATATTACAATTTTAAAAGAAATGTACAAAATATTTTTTTACAACTAGGCGAAATATTGTTTCTCGGTATCAGGCAAATTTCACACTGTAAGACATATACATATATATAATACATTATCGTGCATCAGTTCGGATTGAGAGCATCAATTACCAAATCTACCATAATAAAATCATCGTTGGCGCTAGTCATTGAACAACTACTCCTTCTAGATCCGTTTTGAGATTTCGAAATTGTGTTATCATTATTAAGTCTCTCGTTATTTCCATTGTTACTATCAGTTGTAAGAGCTGCCATTGTAGTCTTCGTACTAGGTTCTACTAGTGATATTGGAGGAGGCGACGTTTGTTTGGGTGTTAATAGCGAACTGAATGGTACGTCTGGTATCACGAGATCTTCCTCATTGACAATAACAGGTTTGTTTATTACAAATGCACCAACTTTGATGGTGTCACTAAGTGATTTTGATGTTTCTTCGCTACATTTAAATTAAAATATTATTAAAATATAAACATTTTTCATTAAATACATGTAAATATTTTAATCATGTTTACTGACCTTTGCTGATATCGTGCATGACGCGGACTTAAGTCTGAATGAAAATGATCACTCTTAAGCATGATAGAATCTCGTCCCTTATGAGTGGGCGATATCGTCATTTTTGTTCTATAAGAAACTGATAGATGTATAGTGCCTACTGGAGTACACAATTGACCTACTCTTACATGTTTATAGTTATCACCTATTATAAAACGGACATTATTCAATGAGAAATCATGTTATACAGCAAATTAATATATATTATATTGAAAAATTAAAAAATTGATTCTTATAAAATAATTCACATACTGCACATTTCATATATTTATAAATAAATAAATTCTAAAATATATAAATTAAAAAAATAAAAAATAATTCTGTGAATTATTCTTCATTGATAAACTAACCTAAATTATGTAGCTGAGGCTCTCCCATGTATATTCGATAGCACATGGTATAGGAATCAGGTCCTTGACGTCTACTCAATTTGTAAGCAGGCGTAACTCTTGATACAGAAAGCAAAGACTTCAATAAAATCCCCATTCTGTTATACACAGTATATGTTACTCGTACAGCTGGATCACTTTGCTCTGGCAGAACGCTGAGGCTCCAAGTTTCTAAAACCATTTTGTCACCCTCTACTGTTTTTAGAGAAATTTCTATGCATAGAGGTACAGCTGAGCTTACTATCTCTCCACATAGTGCCCTTTTAGCATCAGCTGACACCTCTGGTAGTTCCTTTATTGCCAGATTAAACTACAACATCAAATATGGAAATATTTATTTTATTTTCTTTTTAAATCCTTCAAATAATAAATAGTAGAATTAAAAATGACTATATGAATCATCCAATTTATTTGGTTTAATCCAATATTTTGCATCTCAGAAAGTTCTTTATAAAAAATAATAATTTTTATAAGCTATACTAAATATAAAAAATATTTTTCAATAATGTTTAAAATATAATTACTATAATTTTAAATTATCTTGGCATTTAACAAAACTGAATCTTTAACTAAATATATATTTCTCGGACCTGAAAAGTAGTCAAAACATGGTGAGAGGTTGTAAGAAAACTATTGGGTCGATTGATTTAATTTTTTTTTATTTTAAAGATGAATACTCTTAAGGAGCATAAAACGTACACATGAATTAAAAAATTAACAAAAACTGTGTCCAGTAGCATAGAATGTATTTTTTTGGATCGGATCAAACGGTAGGCATGATTCAGTTCATAATATTTATCTGAAACAAAAATTTTTTAATTTTTATTATTTTTTATAATCATAGTTCTCATGTGACAAAAAGGATTAAAAAAAGAACATTACGGAAATGATCACAATTTAAAGTCATTTTCACAAAAAAATCGTCTATTTTTTATTGCTATTTCAAAAATAGTTATATTCAAAAAAACTCTCGTGAGCGAATCTTAATTTAGAATATGTATCAAAAATGAAGTTAATCGGACAAACGGTGAGGCTTATTATGCCCATCGTTCTGAAAAATTTCGAGAAAAATGTGTTTAAAGTTTTGCAAGAGTTTTTAAGTGGGATAAAATGAAAAACTTTTTACTTACGTTTAATCAGCGATGCCTATATCATAAAGTTGTCCCTCCTCTACAGTATGACCTCTTCTGACTGCAATCTCATCTGTCTACGATGAATTCTCGCTTCCTGCACTCGAAGCTCGTCCGTTGAAATACTGCTGTGCGACGGTCTCTTGATACATAGTATGCTGCATTGCCAATGGTGCAATTTAAAGTTTGTAAAATTGTTAACAGAGATATGTAGCCTTCGTTAAATATTACTGTTGCGATATATATGGCGATTTCAACAATCATAGAGTCGCTATATATCTCTTTTGGAGCAATCATATGAGAACATTTAGACTCTCATTCGATTTTTGAGTATAGTCGTCGTATAATACATCTTGAAAGTAAATATTCTTCGTTAAAGTTCTTGTACACAAGTCGAATAGCATTTACAATTTAGAAAGAGCTAGCTTATGTCTGTATTCATTTGAGTTGTTGGCAGCACACGCTCGTTGCCATAAGCACCATGATTCTTCTCTGGGTGAGTAATAATGTTCCGGTTTCTCATCCTTTGAAATTTTAAATAAAAGAATATTACCTATATATAGCTTTTCTCATCTCTTCAATAGAATCAGTGTGTCTTCTGGCTAGACCGTAATAGAGCTACAGTTCATCGATCAGTTCGCCTGTAAGATTTCCTCTGAGAGACTTTTTGTTTTTTTTTTTACAGGGACACGAAAACGCGTTTCCATCCTCTTTATGATCTACATATTTTTTTTTGTACCGGAATATCATTGTACGGAATGTATAATGTTGTTTTCGAAATATCTCGAAAGCTTTTACCGTCACCGATATAAGTATTTCACTCCGTGCAATTGAAATGATCGCTGAAATATTTCCTGCATTCCAATGAATATTTCCAGCATTTCACTTCTTTCATAATTTACGGCACACAGTCATGGTCTTCAATCCAATTTGCAATTTCCTTACGGTGTTACTTTTTTTCTCCCAATATTCACAGGCTTTACATTAAGACGATTATATAATGTCTATAATTTTTCTTGTTAAAAATCCCATGAGTTACTACATCGAAAAGAAGTGAAAATCTATACTTTTTCGAAGTCCCATCTCAGGAAACAGTTCTTCCTTCATCCTCAAATGTATCTACTTCTTAAGATTTTTCGCAGTTGCAGCATTTTTTAATGAAATATCACAAACAATTTTTGCAACAGTCATCAATTTATTAACAGAAAGAAATATGCTGTGGCTCACACTCATCACATTGTATTACAATTTTAAATCCAAAGCTTCGAATGTCAGCTTCTGTAAATTTTAATGTCACCTCCGTATGTTTTGCATTTTACATACGTACTAACTATAAACACTACAAAAAAGTTTAAAATTCGATAGCTGAAAGTTGCATCTATTATCATTTTATAATCTTGTCATTCTTTTAACTTTTTTGCAGATCCAAAAACTACACTCGTCGTAGCTTCTTCGACTTCTATTTGTTTTCGTCAAAGGCCGTTTTTTTAATGGATCGGGAAAGTCATCTTGAATCGTTTCTTGATTCTTTTTGGTTGATATATATTCATCCTGTCATTTTTATATTTATTTATAAGGCCCGATTGCACCAACGTTTTGGTTTTGATTTTAAGTGAAGTTTAAAATTCTCTCTGCCTCTTTTTTACTTTAAAACAAGATAGAGTTTTAAGTTTCGCTTAAAGTCAAGTAACGTTGGTGCAATCGAACCTGAAATACTAAACACGCAATATATACAAATAAACACACGACTGAAATGTACTTTTCCACAGCTCTAAGTCAGCTATGGATTTTAAATGGGCTCAGTAATACATTATAGATTCGATCCAATACAGAGCGACCTAACTAGTTTTGTTAAAACAGCTATAACTTTATCAATAATTTGAATATCGAGTTCGCTTTGTTTTTAAAATATTTCTAAGACCTGTGTATGTATCTTTTAAAATAAGAAAAAAAAATCAATTTTTTGAAGCTGAGAAACGTATATGACCCCTTAAGTATTTCTTACTAAAAAGATCTACTTGCAATTTTTTGATATTTCAATATAGAAATAATAAGACATAATAAAAGAAAACTATTCTAAATATAAATTTTAGTGTTACGCTGAATAAACACAAATAGAAATAAAAAACATTGAATTGATGCTTTGTTTTTCCATTTGCTTTATATACTCTATTTGTTTGTTATATACATTTATTAATAAAAATGAATTTAAATAAATATGTATACTTTAATATATAATTAATCCTCCTATGAAGGTCAAATGTGATATATTCTACAGCTTCATCTATTTTACATGTGCTATTTAATAAAGAAACAAATTTTATGATATTAGGTAGGTTTCCAGGCCTAACTCTTAATCGAAGTTCAACTTGTTTCTCATCTCTTTTTAATTCTAGAATTGGAAAGAGATAATGAATAAATTGAATCTCAGGCCTTAGGAATTTTCATCTTTTGATAAACTTCAGCTCACTGTCTTACTCTCTTATCTTTTCACTCTTTTGTTTATCTAGTAGATAAATTATCACTTAGTTCATTCAAAGATAGAATGATCAGTCCTTAAATACAAATCAACACAAACATTATTCTATCTTTCCTGACATTCAGAGAACAACAAAGATAGAGCGACAATTGTGTAAACTTGTGTCACCACCAAATGGAAAAAGGTTCGTTCCTGTTTCATGCATGGTATACATGATATATCATTTTATCCTCGTTGTTCACCAAATATTAAAGTAAAATAAAAAAATATATTATGCATGAAATGGAATGCATGGAACGTATCCAAAGCATACAATGTTTCTTCAGAAATAATGCAAAGCCATAAAGAAAAGTTCAAAAATGTTAGTGTACTGCATCTGTCCAATACATACATGTGCATATATAACTTAAAAATAAAAATCGATCAGCAGTTTTGATGAAACCAGATAAATTGGACTGAAGTAAACTTTACTTTTACCCAGTCGCCAGCTGATGAGTCCGGCTTGCATGTGGTATTGACTTTCTGGCCAGATCTTGATTGCACTATGACTTGGGCAGCCCTCAACGCAAGATACTTGGTAAACTTCTCCAAATCCTTTTTGTCTTGCATGCTTAGCTGTGCTGACATTTTATACCGCTGCAATTATAATCGCGGCACTACAGGTGTTCCTCGAACACGTGAGAACGGAAAATACGTATATCGTAGCATCGTAACGAAATAGATGCATCGCATCCTCGAACACGTGTAACCGTGTCTCTCTTTCTTTTTCTCTTTTTCTCTCTCACACACACACGGCAAAGATCAAGATTGTAAATGCTTACATGCACCCGATGCGCGATCGACGCACTTTGAGCTCTTTACACGGACTTCGGAATTCGTAAGTAGACTTGAGCGCACGCACGATACGTTTTCTCGAAAAGTTCATGGATAAAATCGACAACATCGTCGCGCTGCGTACGATTACAATTCACACGACAGATAACGTCCCTTTGAAAATCGAATGTTGATCTACGTCATGAATATTGTTTTATCAGAACTAGTTGACAATTTGAAAAATTTGAATTCACTTACGAAAAAGAATTAAAATACATAAGAATATACCAACGAAATTTTCTGTCTTCCTACTTTTACAATGAACTTTACAAAGTACAAATCGATTGAAAGAGTACTGTCGTTGCTAAGCGCATGGTATATAAGAATCTAAGATATACATGCCCATGATATGAAGGTATCATTTCATGCTGACGCTTGATGCTCATTTTTAGCGTCAAATAGGTCACGTGATTAAAATTGACACTTGATATTCGTCAATTTCTAAGTAAAATTGACGTTTGCTATTCATTAATTTTTATCACGTGATCTGTTTTGACGCTGAAAATGATTAAAATTGACGTTTGCTATTCGTTAATTTTTATCACATGATCTGTTTCGACGCTGAAAATGAGCATCGAACGTCAGTATGAAAAGGCACCTTAAGAAGACAAGGGCTCGTATTCAGAACGTGCTTTTATCTCTGAAATTCTAGTATGCGTAAGGCTGGATTTTAATCTTAACTCTATGACATTCATTTTCAGCGTCAAAATAGGTCACATGATTAAAATTGATACTTGATATTCATCAATTTCACATGTCTTATTTTGAAAATGAGCGTCGGCATGAAAAGGCACCTTAACGTAAATTTAGCATATTAACGCGTTAACGCGAATCGTTGTAACGCGTCTGAATATGGGCCATGTAGAGTCCCTATAAGAGAATTGTATCAATCTTGTCAAAATTTTCATTGGCTTGAAGTAAAATGGTGGAACCAATCATCAATGCTATTATATCCTCACTTTGAATATCGTGAACGCGATGATTTAAATTTTAGAAATTGTAAGAGTAGAATTTACGTTAAATTATATAATATTAACAAATAGAATTAATTAAAATACAAGATATTGACAGAAATAGATCTGTTTCCTAGCTTAACTAGTTTTACACTTTTGGAACTGAAATGATGATACGAAACAATGATGAAATAAAACTTTCATTTAAAAATACTTTTATTTTACGAAAATGTCTTGCCATCGTCAAACTGTTATATATTGATAATTTTAAACGCTCTTTTTGACAATATATTTTAATCCTAAATGTAATAAATCGTTTCATGATTTTATATGAAATATATATTATTGTGACAATTTTTAAGTATCTTACAATGTCTTATATGGTTGACAAGGTTAAAATGTCACTTTTGATGTTTTCGTACCACATAATATCTGTATCTTTTATATACTTTTAATTCGAAATCTTTATAATAACGTATAGGCTATTTATAATTTTGATACTAAAAGAAGTATTGGCCTAGTTTAAACCAGATCAGAATGTAAGAACTAATCAACAATCAAGATTCCCTTATTACAATTGAATGACAGGGAAATGCTCGACAGGGGAATGTGGATTAGCTGGTCCACTTGAAGCTCTGGAACGCTTCCAGTAGTTCTCATTACATCCTTCATACGTCATTACTTTCGCTCCCACTTCCGCTCCAGCTGCCTCACCTCGGGAGGTAGGTTAAGGGAGCTGTCCAATCAGAGCTCTGGGATATAATATCGAACTTATTACAGCTCTGATTAGACGGCTTGTTATTCCCTGTTGTTTGTGCCTATTGTGTTTAAGCTTTTAGTGGGAGCATTTGGCGGGAAAGTATAAGCGAAAATATAGATAAAACGATGATGAAAATATAGATAAAAAGATGAAAAATAAAGATAAAACATATTTTTAAGATGCGACAATTACATCTAACTGATGAAGAAACAAATATTGTTTACGTTTTTGACTTAAATGATGAAAAATTTGCTTGTGCTTCAGAAAGATAATTCTTTATCATTCATTTTATGCTTCTGAATACATCCCAGACAGTATAAAATACGAAAAGATAATGAAAAGAAATCTTTTTTAAATTGTCTTTCCGACAAAGCGAAAAGATGTCTAAAAAATGACGAAAAGACATTGTTTTTAGATTATCTTTTCAATAAAAGCAAAAGATGTCTATAAGACGTATTTTAGTTTTCTTTCTCTTTTCATTATCTTTTTGTATTTTGTTTGGGAATGTTGTTACAACTTATTTATATATAATACATATAATACGAATGTTTCATGAAAACCTTACTCTACATAGATTTAAATATAATATTAATATTTTAATATATTTTGTAATAACTTTGATTATTTTTCATTTTTTCAGATTTAGAATATTGTACTGAATTACTTATAAAGGCAAAGGCGACAATGCGTTCTACAGCCTTCAATTCTAAACATATTTGTTCGCTTTGCCTCTTTCAAAATTTGACTTATTATTATTTGAATTTCTTCTTCATCATCTTGATACATACAAGTTGATATGTTGCTAATATTCAAAATATTTATTAAAATTGGAATTTAATTTCATCACAATGAAATTTTCTTTATGGTTACTCCCACCGATTAATTAGATCAAAATATACTTTTTTCTTATTTATACTAATCCGCGTTTGATATTTATCAAAGTTTATCATGAATAAATCTCATTCAATATAAGAATCGGATTTTTATTTTCCCTTGTATAGGTTAAAATTGGCATCGGTCTCATGCGACGAAAATTTAAATTCATATGGCGCTACAAATGCTACAATCGGTCCACTAGCGTAGAGATTTGTAACATTAAGCATTTGTAACATTAATGGACCAACCGGAGCGTAGCATTTAGAGCATAGCGTTCAGAGCATAAGAAGCATCAAGTTGACCATAGCCAAAATAAGGTGACTATGAATACGGATGTTAGCACATTCATGTTATCTTTTCCACCATGTTAGCAATCTAGCAGAAAAACAAGCAACTGTAGTGCCGCAAGATTTATCCGTTTTTTAAGAGTGATAAGAGTTATTCTCATTTGTAGTGAAATTTGGAAAATTTGTTGATTGGTATGCATAATAATACAAGATGGTACACTATTGTATAGTGAATGGTTGCTACAGTACTTCTGATAAATGTAATGGTGAACGTATAAGTTTCTTTCATTTACCAAAAAATCAAATTATGCGTGAAACTTGGCTGCAAAGAATCGGAGAAAGTCGCATACGTCACAAAGAACAATTTGGTAAGTTCATTCTCAATTATATTTAAGTATTTTAAACATCAACTATCCTGTGCTAGACAACATATTAAGATATATATAGATTCTCCATTAGAATGTATTACTTTATCTATAATTTTACTGTGACCAACCTATATGATTTTTCTGTATTTTTGGAGCATATTATAAAATTACATTTTATATGTTTAGCAAGAATATGTTCATTGCATTTTTCGGAAGATTCATTCATGGTACCAAAAAGGAAATCGAAAGTTACAGAAGACAAGAGAAGACAACGCCTTTTACAAACTGCTGTGCCAACTTTATTGTTAACACCAACAGAAAACAAGTATAATTTTTGCAATTGTTTTGTTATTGTTTTTTATGAGATAAATAGTCATGCATTTTTAACACGTTTTAGAACAGATACTATGGTAAATATGGATTTTAAAATTATTCGTCGAGAATTTCTACTTGTTAGTAAACCAGGCACAAGTAGAGACAAGAATGAAGAAGTCAGCAGTGGAATTGATACAGTGAATAAATCTTGCGGCAACGTTACTTCTGATAGCACGAACGAAACTGATGGCATTGCGGTAGCATCAACAATGTGTTCTAAAAGGTAAAATAAAAATGATTTATACTAACGATGCCCCTCTTGAAAAAATCACATCACAAAGTTACATAAAATCATAATTAAGACAAATAAATCATATAACAGATTATTTCAAATCAGTCCATTACATGATTTTTTTAAATTACGCAATTTGAAAAGTTGTATGGTGATATGTTTTTTGCTTCTATTTCTATCATTTAATTCTTTAAAATTTGGTAACTCTAAAATTACATTGATGGATGGAATTATTTTTAATATTAATATATAATATTTTTAATATTAGATGTGGGAAAAAGTTTGTGGCATTTTTTTAATGCCATCTAACGGGAAAAACGCCATGAACTTTTTCCCACACCTAATATTTTTCAAATTACATAAAAATCATGTACATTTTACATGTAAGCGTTTTCTCACGACTCGACGTAAAGGTCTTGTGGTGTTGACAGTCAGAGACAAAATGAGAATCAATATAATAAAGTCATGTAAGTTATTGAATAAAAATAAAAATAAGAACAAAAGGGAGTAAAACCAATGTCACAATTCCGTAAACAAATTTATATATAGTGGGTCTAAAAAATACGTATCATTCTGTAAATTCAAATTCTGTTTCTGTTGCTTTATATGGATCGCTTCCGAAATCTTTTTCTTCCAGTCTTTTATATCTTTTATCTTCCAGTCTTCCAGTTTTTAAATACCTTTTCCTCGTCTAATATCTTGACATTTTCCCAATCTCAAAATCATATATTAATTTCTATGTTCCGTTATTACGGTAAGTTGATATAATTGAAATTCAGACAAATGATTTTAATATTTCTCTAATTTTTCGTTTTCATGTTTCTTTTGAATAACTACACAACAAATCTGACAATCTGATGAGCGATATAATTCTACTTAGTGACGCATGTATATGACTTCGGTTTTACTTTACTTTATATAAGTTTTTATATTATTATTGTATAAGTTAATATTTTTGATAATCATTGGGCTATTCATTATATAGCTAATTTGATATTTGGATAAAGAAGAATGAACTAAATTGTCGGAAATCATTAATTTGGAATTTGCGTTACTTATATAATTCGATTTATATTTTATATTGATAAGGACCCGAATTGAAGGATCGAAATTTAATTAAATTAATTTTATTCGTTTTATTACATTCACATGAAAATAAAGAATTTTCTATGCATCCGAATAGCTGATGTTAGGTTCTGATGGGCTTTTTTACATTTTTCATTATGTAACTTTGTGACATGATCCTTTTCAGAGTAAGGTGTTATTTTCAGATTCTCATACACTGTTACAAAATTTTTCGACTACGGTCGTACATAATGCAAAATTCTCATATGTCATTTCTCTATTCACATGATTTTGTTAATCATCAATATTATTTAAATATATCTCGTATATTTATACAGTAATCTGTGGTTGAACGAATCGTACTGAGTAATAGTCATACTATCAAATACATTACACACTTAGGATTGAAGATTACATGAAGTGCGGAAATGAAACATGGAAACGCGGAAGACAAAATTAAACTTTACTAGATTTCTGCGCATTCTGTTTTACCTGTTTTAGTCTCTTAATATTACACACAATTTGGAGCACAATTTGAACGGAAAAACGGAACGGAGAATTAGCAATTATTAATTTTTAATTTGGTATTTATTGATTAAAGTGCTTATATTCAATACATAAGCTGAAAAGATAAGCATTAATAAAAATTGCAATAAATTAAGTGATTAATTTTTTTTAATGAATACAAAAGTGCATTTGTCACTACATCATTCTGCTTTTCCACGGAAATTGTGTTCCATGTAATTAGGAGAAATAGGCGGAATAGAACGCGCGGAAATCTAGTAAAATAATTAGTTTTGTCTTTCACATTTCCGTATTTTTACGCTTCATGTAATGACACCTTGAGTTCAGTTACACATTTCTTAGAAGGTACGCTGTGCATGGAAATGCTTTCATCAAGATAGGATGACTGAGATTTTAAGCATTAATCAATAAATACAACTGTTACTGATTTTTTTATAGATCACCGAGATTTGAACCATATGTGTACAACAAAAGAGCGATCGCTACAAGAAAGTACAAACAACGTGATAAGGCGCATTCAAATATTATCCCAGAAGGAACCGTAACATGTTGTAACATGGAAACTACCCCTTTATCGATACGTAGACAACAGTATTTATTTTTTTATATGTACTTTTTATATCTCGTGTCAGAAATATGAACAAACTTTTCTCGTGAAATGCTATGTACTCTACCAATTTTTGTTGTTATACTTATTTTTTTAATTTTTACAATAATATAAATATATTAATGTAAAAATTAATAATAGTAAATTTTGAAAAAATATTTTAATTATATGTTAATTAAATGTATTTATATTATTAAAAGTTAAAAAAAATGTAATTTCAACAAAAATGTTATTTAATGTATATGAATTTTGCTTTATTTTAAATAACAAATTATGAATTATATGATAATGTCTTTCCAGAATTTCTATAGAAAACCATAACGAAAGCATCAAAAGCAGTGACTCAAAACCAATCGAAATGTACGACTTACAAATAGATGTGACGTCCGTTAAAACAGAACATTGTTCATCACCCGAACTTGATATTAAATCAGAATGTACAGATTTTGCAATGCAAATTCCACTAGATACATTGAAGCAACAATTGCAAGAGAAAGACGAACAATTGAAAAAGATATTTGCCGAAAAAGAACAAATATTGCAGTTGATTAACGATCAAACACAACTGGCGATCACTACTGCGGTCAAGAAGACTTTCGAAGACGAAAGAGAAGAATATGTCATAGGGCTATTAAAACCTTACTTTACAGAAGGGCAAATTCGGTGTATTTTGGAGAAAAAAAAATGGATTCAATGGTCTATTGATGACTATGCTGCAGCCATTTCGTTACAGAGTGTAAGTCCTAAAGGTTACTGCTATCTTCGAACGAAATTGCATTACCCTTTGCCATCGTTAGCATCATTAAGAGAATGGGCATTAAAAAAGTTTCGTATTGAAGAAGGATTTTTAACTGACGTTCTAACTGTAATGCGAGAGAAAGGCAAGGAACTGTCATCGCTAGAAAAACTTGCTGTTCTCAGTTTCGACGAAATGATCGTCTCTTCTGAAATAAATTTTGATGCTAAACTTGAAAAATTGGTTGGCCCATATGGAAAAGTGCAAGTCATGATGGTTCGCGGTTTATTCAGCAATTGGAAACAACCGATTTATTACAAATTTGACCAACCAATGAACAAATGCATTCTACTAGAGTCCATAACACGCTTGTACAGTGCTGGTTATCAAGTAATCGCCACAGTTTCAGACATAGATAACCGAGGAGTTTGGACAGAATTGGACATCAGTCCTTATAAATATAATAAATACTTTTTCCATCACCCTGTGAACGAAGAGGAAAAAATATTTGTTTTTGCAGATGTTCCACATCTGCTGAAACTCTTGAGAAATTGGTTATTTGACGACGGACTGTTATTAGGAAATAGCAAAGAATTATTTACTCGTGAAATCTTTCAGACACTTGTCGATAATGTTGACAGTCTACATGTCGTTCATCGTATTACTCAGCAATTGCTAGATGTTCGTGGTTCGCAACGTGAATCAATTAAATCAGCAGCAAGAATTTGGTCGCATACAACTGCTAAAGCGATTCAGTGGGCTGGCGAACAAGGGCTTTTGAAAACTTCGGAATACGAGAGGTTTTCAGAATTCGTATCGACAGTCAACAAGTGGTTCGATGTGCACAATTCAAAATTAAGATACGGATCGCATCCAGGAGTTAATGGTTATGGACAAAACTTAGAGACACAAGAGTCAATTTTACTGTTGATGACTTTATATACTGAGAACATTCGAGTTGGTTCCAGAAAAGCATTAATGCCTTTTCAAAAAGGTATTCTTGTAAGCAATCGATCTTTACGAGCATTGTTCCAGTATCTACAAATAAAATATCCAGTGGACTGCCAGTATATCATTACGAGAAGACTTCAGCTGGATGTTCTGGAAAATTTCTTCACTTATTTAAGGTCAATGGATACGTTCAAGGATCATCTCTCAGCACTTGACTTTAAATATAGACTTCGTTGGTACATTCTGGGTAATCATTCGCAAGCTGTATTTACTTTAAACAGAAATACCAAAGGAGACCTGGATACTTGTATGTCTTCTTCCATTAGCGATGTGACAAATCCAAGTGCTAAAAAATCGATGACAACTCCAGTGACTTGGACGGCAGAAGCAAATACGTCTCAGAAGCTCACATCTATGCCAATGACACTGTACTCTTCGAAATCAAATGATTCTTCCTTTTTGCAAGAGGAAGAAACGTTCAAACGTACAGAAGAATGCGCCGACGAAATAATTTTAACCAAAGAATTATTCTCCAATATTATTAATATTTCTCCGGATGAATTAATAGAAGCCAATAATTATGACAATAATGAATCAACGATTGATACTTGCTTCGACGATATTTATGATGATGAGCTATTTGACATAATAAAGGATGGTTTTAAAGGCACATTTGACTGCTTAAATCTTGTACAAGAAGTGGGATTAGAATATATCGCAGGATTTGTCGCTTATAAATTCAAAACGAAATACCCATCTTTAGGAACTACTGAAGATGCAAGTGGAACATCAAAATGGATTGAAATTGTTTCCAAAGATTATTTTACCAATCCTTCAGCAGAACTTTTAAACGCGACCAAAGTCGTTGAAAGATATTTTGTACACTTCCACGGTAACTATTTTTCAAAAGAGAGCTTTGTGATAAAAAAGGTTGTGGCACTCGTGAAGAATAGTGGACATTATGCTAATGAAATACCTCATGAAGTGCTGCATTATTTAGTAAAAATTCGCACATATATAAGAGTTCGAGAAATAAATAGACGATCGTACGCGATAAACGATAATGCAAAGAAGAAAGGGATAAAAATGAAAAAAATTACTTCCAGTCCAATTAAGCAACAATTATAAATAGACTGCAAGCATGTATATTGTATTTTTTTGTACTTTTATATAGTAATAGTGTTGATATATTTATAAATATTTTATTCTTTAAATGAATTGCAATTTTGAAAAATTAAAAAAATTAACTACAACTTTTTAGAAAAAACATGCCA
>Ga0157364_1003127_pt1 | contig 15925 bp, 5 predicted proteins | sample AttsexASBM2_FD_111476 | JGI IMG/M metagenome (GOLD analysis project Ga0157364, IMG submission 111476) | Fungus gardens microbial communities from leaf cutter ant in Ribeirão Preto, State of São Paulo, Brazil - Atta sexdens ASBM2 | ecosystem: Host-associated > Fungi > Mycelium > Unclassified ...
CGACGACGACGACGACGACGACGACGGCGACGACGACGACGACGACGACGACGACGACGACGACGACGACGACGACGATGACGACGACGGTGATACGGGTCTACCGTTGTCACCGTCACAGCCGCCTGCAATAGCACATAACTCCGCGGGGTTTATGCCGCGGCTGTGACGCGCTGACGGCGCGGCGCTAAACCCGGCGTTATACGGCTGGACGAATCTGCATAATGTCGACCGTCGTAGGACGTCACTATACGCTTAATTCGCCGCGAAATCGTCTGGCGGTACCGCGCGCGCAACGACGATACCACGCGACGTCTGGTCTACCCATATAGTACTTACATGCGACGCATACCGCACGCGCGTACGACGCGCGACACTAGACGCAATGTGATCTTCCCTCGCGTGCAGGAGCACAATACGAACAAAGTCAAATCATTAATGATGTGTGCACGAAAGAAGAAGAAATTATGCTGTAATCGATCGAACTATCGATCTATTAATTTAATAAGAATAATAGAATGCTGCGAGTGCCTATAAACTTATCACTGTCGATTTAAAAAAAGTAAGGTTACTCAAATTACCTATCGTTCTCTTCTCGCTCTTTCTCTTTGTCTCTCTAAAATATCGAAGATAAATACTGATATGATTTGATTCTTTCTAACGGAGCTGAGTTTTTTCTAACAGATGCTAAGATCAAAAAATGCACAGTTTGTATTTGTTACATAGTTTGTATCTATAGTGCGAACATTTTCTCTGATGTTGAATTTTGGAAGTTCGCGTTTAAGATACGATGCAACTTGAATTACAAAGTTAAGTAAAAAATTTTTTTTAATTTTTAGGATAATCAAACACGATTTATCTTTTGAAAATAAAAATATATAACTTATTAAATATATACTTATTAAATATATAACTTATTAAATTTAATATTATATATCTTTCTTTAGCAAACAAAGTTATGAATAGTTTGTTTGTAGGAAAATATAAACAAGAAGTATTATGTTAAAATGTGACTACATTAATCCGTAATTTAATACTTTAATCTTATTCTTTTTCAAAACTTCAGAGATTTGAACTAAATCATAATTTTTATTAGAAATTAAGAATTAGGTTCAGTTCCTTCGTATTCTATGCAAATTATTCATTGTACCGGAGGCGATCAGCGAGTAATTTGCACGAAGTTCAGGCAACGTTGAGATTTGATTCTTGACTGTAATTCAGTATCCTCTCATTTGAATATGTGAGAGATGTCCAGAATTAATAATAGTGTTTACATAAAGTAGTTTACATAAAGGATTTTCAAATAAATAATAAGAACATTGTTATAGATATCATGAATTAATACAAATGTTTTTTATGAATTAAAATAGTAATTTATTTGTTTATATATAATAAAGCGCATATCTTATTTGCATATTTCGAAATAAAAAAATTAAACATTATTTGTTTTGTAAAGAAGTTGTAAATGTTACCATCTGTTTTATTAAGAAATTAAATATCATTTGTTAATGTAATGTAATGATACTGAGATTAATATTAAATACCTCATTAAAATCTAACGAATAATTATACGGATGATCTTATAATGTTTCGGAAATAATCTAAACGAGCTAAATATGTTAACGAATTAACCCAAAAATCCTTTTCATTCGCAAGTTATTGTAAATAGTTTCCTAACAGCGTGTGGCGTAGTATACTTGTCATGTCTGCTTAAGAGATTAAGCGTAGAGAAACGTAAAATATATAATGTGTATAATAACAAGTAAATGCCGCATATAATAGCGTTAATTCGCTACGGAGAATAGTTGAAGTGAAGATTTTACTAGAAGAGAGATGTATTGTCTTTAGCTACGCTACATAATAACGCAACATTATTCGTGAATATATTCTGGAATTCTTGAATAAAATGAACGTAACATTTTATATTATATTAGGTATGGGAAAAAGTTCGTGGCGTTTTTCCCGTTAGATGGCATTAAAAAAACGCCACGAACTTTTTCCATACCTAATATATTAGAAAATCACATATACAATGTTCCCTAAAAAGCAAGCAATCGAAAAAATTTTATGTTGGTACAAAATTCAGTATTTTTATTCATAATTGTAACAATACTTATATCATGAATGGTTCTGTGATAATAAAGGAAATAATCTCTCGGTTACCAGTCACTTAATAATCTTAAACTCATTAAAAAGTAAGCGTATACTAGAATACTGCAATCAAGAATAATAATTGACGCATTTATGAGCTGAATATAGAGAATGATTTGCAAGTGATACAGAGAGCATCATTAGCGATTAGTTACCTATTGAATAGTTTAGCTTATTATTGTGCTGAAAATGATTTTCTATCTGGACATTCGTGCGAATAGCCCATTAATTTAGTGACATTTTAATGATTAAAATACCATCATTGTAATGTTCATTTGTTAAGACTATAATTTATGGTTATAAACAATATACTTATAGTTAAAGCAATAATTATACGATTTCATAATGTACTTATGTTTTATATAATGTAATTATATATATATAATGTAATTATATATTTTTAAGTTCCATATATATAAATTATTATTCTGCCAATTATATATAAAAATTTATCATGTTTTTAATAAGTACTGATTGATAAAGCACTGATTACCGTTAAACTGTTGATCTCTATTTACATTGTAGTTACTAGTACAACTCATGTTCAGCAACATAATAATTTATTATGATGCTAAAATCGTTATGCACTTCAATTTTCTATGTCGTGGCGTATAATTTCATTGTTTTTGTGCGAGTTGATTTCAGCTTCTTCCTCATTCCGAGTCAAACTTTGGTTAACATCGACAGTCGAAAAAGGTTAATGACGTTAATCACCAGGAACACTACGTTTGATGTCGTCGTATCATTATAACTTGGTCGTCATTATCGTAATTTTATACGCACGAAAACTTGGGGAGAATGATTAAGGCGTGTTCCTTTGATGGTGTTCACAAGAGGTTGAATCTCGTCGCTAAATATGGAGCACCGATTGTAGGAAAGCAGCTGTAGCGCGTATCGTCAACGTTATTTTCTTATTTTACGATAATAAGTTTAAAAAACCCTCATATACTGGATATATTATAGAATCATGCCACGAAATTCAATTATACATGCGCTTAAATGTGCCACGAAAATGACCTGTTATTTTGACGTTCCTTTCTTAGAGCTTCTCGTGATAAAACTAGTGATTATAGAAATATTTGCATTTATACTGAATATGTGTGATATATAGAAATATTTATATTTATACTGAAACACGTTCGCTACAAATTTTATTCTAATAAATAAATAGGTTAATCAATAATATATTGACTACATCCAATCGCGCGCATTTTTCTTTAAAACTGACGTTGTATGTAAATATGTGATATATAGTTCTTTTAATACAAATATAATTCATTCAATGTAAATATAAATATATGTATATATCAATTATATGTTCATATTAAAATAAAAATAACAAAGGATTTATTGTAGATTTATTATGTATGTATGCTATTTAATTCATGGTCTCTCACACGTTATTTACAAAAAAAAATATTTCTAATAATATAATAAAATGTAGAAAAAAACTTTTATTTTGATTTCTCGAGCTACTTGAATTAACAGGTATTTCTATAAACTTCATTTCCCGCGAACTGGAGGATAAACGTCCACGTTGATAATCGTCTAAGATCGATCGCCGTCATGAAAAATACACTCGCAACGAGTTCTGCTAAAAAAGGAATTGCGATACCCGTTAGCCACAGAGTCAACTCCCTTTACCTTCTTTCTAACGATCTTGAAACGACTTTTATTGTTAGAGGCGTTTTCCGGCTCCTTGTCGTTCTGCGGTCCTTATTGGTTTCCAGTTAATCGAACGACCAACTGGACCGTTATAACGAGCCAGTAGGTTCTAAGAGCAAAATCCTTAGCGGTGCGATTGCTCTCATCGAGTCGCAAGGTATATATGACACTTGGAACGCGAGATCTTTCTATTCGATTCGACTTCGTTGAAAGGATCAACTTCATCGTTATCCTTCTCCTGACGAGGCCAGACGGCACTGGGGAACATAGAACGTCTCTTATTGTGTCGGAATCCCAAAAGACGGGATGCACGAGAAAGAAAGAGAGAGAGAGAGAGAGAGAGAGAGAGAGAGAAAGGGGGGAAGGAGAAGAAGAGAGCGCAATGCGTGCAGGGGGCGGTTATAAGCCGAAAACAATAGCGGGCGCGCGGTTACTTGCACCCCGTGTGTCAATGCCATACACACCGTAAGGCGCTTATGCGACGCACTCAACGATTGTTACAACGACCCGGACGGTTAACTTGATCCCAGCTCCCGATGCCGCAGCATGATATATGAATCCGACGAACCATGCTGATCGTACATTAGGGGTAAACGGGATCAGCCGTCGCGACGCATGAATTTGTCGGACATGTATGAAATTGAAATGACGAAAGTCTGCAAGCGTATACTCGTTGCTGCTGCAAGAGATCTATTAAAGAGAAGAGAAAAGAAGAGCGAATAAAGGATAATTGATGACGAAAAAAGAATAAGAATGAAAAAAATGTTCCAAACGAAAAATTCTTAAAATCAAAGCGGTAAAGAATTGTAAGAAGTACATAAGAAAAAAATATAAGAAAAATGAATGAATTCCTACGTAAGAATGTAGAAATAACAAATTATAGAGTGACGGAGACAGAGACTAAGATAACGCAAGACACATTTGAATAATGATATACTGGACAAGAAGCATGAATAATGGAAATGTAAAACAATAGAGGATAAAGAAACAAAATGATTTAATATTCTACAAATGTTTTACGTATGTTTTACGTATCGAAATCATTTAAGGGGAAGAATAATAATTAAAGTATGTGTGTCAAAAATATATTATATAATCAAATTATTCGGATTATAAGTTTTTCAAAATAATCTAAAATTATGTCATATTATATTAATATATATGATTATTGATCACATAAAAATTTTACTTAATAAAATATTGCAATCAACTACATCGTTGTGCAGTACCTATGTACCGAATATGGAACATATGCTATTCCGACATCCTCGTTATGTTATGGATTCCGATTGCTCAAGGTTCAAGAACGAAATGTCAAGATTACAGATTAGAAACTCAAATGCTTCGTAGGAGCATAGTCGTCGTCGTCGAGATATTTGCACTTTGCAGCTTCGAATTTCAGTCAATGCGGCGGCGCGGCGCGGCGTAGGTACACACTGAGAGCGACGAGTTTTGAAATTCGGATCGCGTAAGCGGTAGGCGGTAATTAATAGCCACGGCAGGGTAGAGTTTGATTACCTTTTCGACCTTATCCGTGAGGTGTCTGAACCCCGTGCAACCTCCTCTCCCACCTTCATCCTCTCGTACTGCATTTCTTCTTCGTTCTCTCTACTTCCCTCACTCACACGCAGTTCTTGTCACCCTTGTTCTTGGCAGCAGACGGCAGCACGCGCCAAGAAATTAGCTAAGAAACTACGCGGCGAGGTTCGAAGGAGGACGAGGTGAGACAATGGACCTCAACCTGGGAGGTTTTGTTAATCCTCGGTGGAAACTCAACGGAATACGGTTCCTCGCATCGTCGCGCCGTCGTTCGCTTGCATGCGGCTCCTCACTGCCGTGTTCTTTCCCTCCTCCAGCAACTTTCTATCTCCTGCGCGTCGTTCTCGGAAGCGCTTCCTTGCAGATAGTCGAGCCGGTTTAATTCGTTTACGCGAAGAGAATTTCCGGATTCGCGGGCGTGTGGACTGGCGACGACTATAAAAACACGAGGAACGCGACAGACCTTCCCCTGTCGGGTAGCATCTGGTCCTTCCTTTCCTTTTGTCACCGACCGACACGGGGCTGCTGTAACTTAATTCAAAGATACGCCCGATTCGCCAAGTATGCGGAATAAATTGTGTTGGGGACAAAGAAAATTCTACGTTGGAACTTTTTTCGGAGCCAATTAGTGCGAATTATTTTTAACAAAATATATTTCCTGCATCATTGAAAATTAATGTTGTATATACATAATAAATAATTTATGGGTCAAATTTGTTAATGCATAATCGAAAAATTTAATTTCAGATATGCAACATAAAACAACAGTTTTTCTTTCTTATACGGTAAATTATTTACACACTCTAGAATATTTTAAAATATTTTTAAAGTTATCTAAATATAATCTACAAATAATTATATAAGAGAGTAAATTATGTAAGAATAATTGCGAGCATACGTATACGATCAAAACATTTTTAGACGGAAATATTTTTTTCCTTCAATTTCTAGACATATGATGTTTACACACACTTTAACGAGATATCTAATTCAATCGCAAAAATCAGTGCAACGCACGTGTTCAGACAATGCACACATCAACTATAATGCGAGTACCATATGGTAACTTTATCCGCACCGTCGAGATCTACAGATCCCTTTTGACAAATTCGGTGAATCCTCCTACAGTCTCCTTCATCCATAATGTAATTCGAGACGGTAACTACTCCGGGCTTCGTAGAAAGATTATATATTCTCTCCGGGAAAAGTCTATAACCGCGCGAAGGAATTTCTCCCAGCTAGATCCTCATGGCTATTACTCAAGCGGATATGATTTACTAATAGGGCCGAGGAAATTAAACAGCGCGTTAGGTAAGAGTCTAATCTAAAGCGCATCAAAGATCTCCACCTGCGGATACAAAGAACCACAGCAATGGATCGTCGCGTTCACGTATATCGCAATTCTATCTCACGGTATTATATCGCAATTAATCGAACAATAAAAAGAAGCCAGCTGCAACTGTGTACGATACAGTGACGCGTAACGACGCGACGTCCGTTGGGAACGGCATACAAGTCGAGATATAAAGCAATAACAAATGTTGACAAGGAAGACATCTCTCAGGGTAATCTAGATCGGGCAAGGTGTGGCCGACGTTAATAGAAATAGATGGAGATGCGTGCAGCGACTACCGAAGAACTACATCGGCTGTGGCTATTAGGTTCATACTTCAGTGCGCACCGCGCAATTCTACCACTTTGATATTCAGGACGTCGCGTGGATCTCGTGAAATTGCAAAATTACACAGCGGGGAGGAAGATGAGTTTTCTAAATGCACAGATCGTGACGACCAACGAGCATCGGTCGCGGCCATCAGATTTCTGCTAAATTAACTGGGGAATAGGGAATTTCTCTCTATCTCTCCGACTTCCTTTTAACAGTTAACGCCACACTCTTCCACTACGAATGAGATTGCACGAAGTCATTTCTGAGGTTACTGTGCCAAGATAAAACTATCGACTTTATTCAACGAAAAATATCGCAAACGACATTGTAAATTACAAAGGATTAAAAGTTATAAATATATATAGAGATCAGATTTACAGATTATAATCTACCTATTTCAATAATTTACAAAATTTACAATTACCGTAGATATGCAACGAGCATGTTTGAATCTATCTAAACTATCAGCTTACATGTATAATAATAGTTATTTATCACAGTGGGCAAACTAATAAACTTCTATTTGCGCTCTAATAAGTGGTCATGCTCGAAAATATTACAGCGGATTTAGATTTTAACCTCGATATTTCGAGGCTGCGTGTCGCCACAAATTTCTATGTTCGTTTCTAAAATAACCTGATCTGATATCTTAATGATACTTGAGGTTGGAGATTTCGTTCATGTCGTTCATTACATGTCATCATCATCGTTGCTTCTATATTTGTTGTATATATACTTGCAGGATTCTATATACACAAAATGAAACCTTATTTCCGAGTTTATTTCTGTCGCGACGACGACAATAAGGAGACTGCACGCTGCACGCGGTTCAATGCGGATATATCGATGTCGTGGCGAAATATCGTAATGTATCGAATCTAAAGGGGACACATCAGGACGATAACGTGACTCGGGCGTAAAAATGTCGAGACGATGCTTTGTCGTGACTTCGAGTGGACGGCACGGGATATCAACGTAAACGATTTCTCAGTTATTGCCGCGCATTGTGGACAATCCTAGCAGGTGGAAATAAAGCATCAGGGTGAGAGAGCCATAGAGACACGACGATTGAGGAGGCGGAAAGCGAGGAGGTAAATCGAAAAAGGAGAGGCCAGATGAGCAACCGTCCTCGAGTGTTACGGTGACGCTGCGGGCGGCGGAGTGCAATAATGTGATATTGGAAGGGCAGAACCAGCGGAGTTAATAAAAGTGGGGAAGGTGGGATAACCGCTATAGATGACCGTGCGATTAATCTGGCGACCATCAAGAAATGGCGCGGCACGGTAGGTACTACCAATAAATAGATCGGCGCTCTTTAGGAAGATGAGATACGCGACTTCCAGACGAGACTATCTTTAAGAAGAGAATGGGATGCCGGATTTGATGTGGATGTTCTACTCAGTTCAAGAAGATATGACGGGAAGAGGGTAGTCGCTACCTCCTAATTACTCGTCCTTTTAAAATGAAATGAAGTAATTAAAGTTAGAGGCAAGGGAAGGAACGCCGTGCCGAGAGATTACCTCTCGCGCTCAATGAAGACTCTCGCGACGCGAGACCACCACCCGCCGAAATGCTGCGCGATAGGCCACGGGAAAAAACGTACCGACAAAATCGAGGTTCCGGTGCAAATTTGTTAATGGAACTGTCACTCGCAGGTAAATCCCACGAACTTTCCATCTCGAGACTGAAAGCTGTCCCAAGTAATTTATTGCCAGACGTTGCGCATTCTTACCAATTATGTAAAGTAAAATCTGAGTTCTGTACAAACTTGGATAGTATAATAAAACTACATTGAAAACTATTTAATAACTGCTGTTGGGTTTAATGTAAGTCGACAATTTGTATATTTTTCTAATTAATTAAAATGTCTTTAAAATCGCAAATGTAAATACATAATTGAATAATAATGAAAGCATCAACGATCTAAGCTTAGCTTAAACAATATTTTCGATGTGAATGTATATCCACATTCGAAAATATTGTTTAAACACTAACAGCTGTTCTGTTAGTTGCGCGCTGAAATCATTTTCGGTCTTGAAAAACACAATCAGCTGAAATAAATAACATCGTAGTAATATCATAAACTAATTAACAAATAATTTAATAATATTAATGCTAATAGCATCTTAAAAGCTGTAAATAATTTATTGCAAAAAATATTATCTCAGCCAGAATTCAATTTCTAATTAATATTGTACAATGATTATCGAAATGTGAAAGAATTATATCAATTTAAAAAAGGATGATGAATTGACGACTTACAATATTATACACTTATGTGTAATAATTATTTTTATAAGATTGTAATATAGTAATATATTGTATGTGTACTTCAATGCCACGATGTAACCAAGCCCGCGAAGAGCGTGAGAATCCTACAGTGAATTGTACGTAAGCGCGCGTAAGAGTGCGTGCCCACGCCTTGAATGCCTCAATCACTGCGGGCTGATTGTGCGTATCCAGCCGCGTCACGTCCCCCTTTTGTACGTATAAAAGTGGACGCGTGCTTAGATGTGTTCGGTGAGTGCGTGTCTTGAATGAGAGCGTTTAAAGAGGATCGAAATTGTCTCGAGACACCGACAGAGCATGAAAAAGAATATGAAGAAGAAGAAAGAGGGAACGAATTGAAACGAGAAGGTGAAAAGATCTTAGATGATATTATGAGTCATACAAATAGCAACGCCTTTTCTGCAATGCAATTTGTAACATCGCTTATTGCAATGCTTATAAGTGAAAAAATATGAATAATTTATTTTGAAATATAGGTAGAGAATTGTACGTAATAAAATTAGTGATGTATATTTCTATCTATGGAAAAATATTGGAAAAGATCTGAATAAAAGGATAGTATAAGTCAAGGAATTATTCTTATTGTGCAAAACAATATCCACATTCAGTGAACTACAAGCGACAATTGGTAAACAATTCCGCGCAGCGCCGTTTCATTACTGCATTTTCTCCGGTCGGTCAAGTTTTCATTTTGTACATTGCAATTTTGTTAATCATCCTTCGTTCTGCGGTACAAGACAATTTAGATCGCGTTTCCCTCTCATGAATATCGGTACTCGCACGCAGTTCGGTTGGAAACAAGGACGGAAGTTGGAGTTGCGGGTAATTGAATTGCTCGCTTTAGAAAGGACCTCTCGTCGCCAAGCAGCAACTTTAGAGCAACACGAGAAAACTGTTTGCTCACTCTCTGTTGTATGTATCAACAATATACGTGTACACCACTTCGAAGCTAGAGTATATTCGTGAACAAGCATGTACCTGATACATAGATAAGAGAGCCTGCATGCAGGCGCATTGTAAATGGAAGACTTTTGTTTCGAAAGACATGAGACAATAGGAGCGTACTGAAGCGTACCTATTTGATACACTAATTATCACTTTGCTCAACTGCTTGAGCGCATTTACTTCATAGAATTAAAATGTGGTCATAATTAAGAATCTACGAATTTAAAAATAATGCATATTTTACCAATAAGATTTTCAAGATTTATATTCTATTCCTTTTTCTCTTTCTGTGAGAAAGATTTTCTGTTACAAATAACGTTTGTATATTTTACAAAATGAATTGCTATAAAAAATATATGTCGCAAATAACAGACACTTGTAATGTCTCAAATAATAACCTTATTCATTATATCATTCATTATGTTATATTCATTATATTATATTATCAGAAATTACTTGTGTATCTAATCAACGCGCGCGCTATAAACAGCTTCGTAGGATTTATTAGTAAACATTAGCGTCACTCAGTAATATATGAAACATCGCACATTTTAGTTCTAGTAAAAATACTAGCCAGAGATGAGATAACGTCACATGTGATCACGATATAGCCAGCATGGCCACTTGTCTCAATTTCTGAAAATGAATTAAACCATCATTTACGACACCTGCAGCCTTGGAATTATACGACTTCCTTATTTCTCGCGCTGCGTCAACTTTCACGGACGTTTAACACGCATATGCGCGTCACTGTAACCTGCATTGGTGTGCATGCGCGCGAGCAAATGAGTACGTGAAAGATTGTTATTATTCGAGCCAATACAAGTTGGGCGCGCAATACCCGCTCGCGGACGTCTCAATCATTCATGTACACGTCCTGAAGTACGGAGGCGTCGGAATTGCCTCACAGTTAGGAGAAGAAGAGAAAGACGAAAGAGACGAAAGAGACGGAGCAGGGAGAGCGGAGGCATCCACAGCGTCGTTCATTACCAATTTGTTCCATCCTGTTGTCGAAATGGGCCATTGTTCGTTATACGCTACCAAAACGACAAGTATGTCCTTCATGTCGCGCTGTGAAAGAGGAATTCCTCTTTTGAGTGGCCGATGTTTGTACTTCATCTTCGGTTTCCATTCGCGCATGATCATTAACATTTTTAAGTAAGTGTCAAGGACTTTAAGTAGCGACTAAATCATTATGGTACATCAAGAAGGATGTTTGAATCGTCCATTTGACAAGGCTAAAAATATTATATTTTAATTGACTTTAAAGTAGTGTCATTGTATGTGTGTATAATTCTAGTTGTGAATTAGTACATAGAATAAATCAAAATGATCTGCAATATTCCATTTTTATAAAAAAAAAAAATATTGATTATGAAGTCATAAAAATTTTATAACAAGAACGTTCCAATTCTCACATATTGTACATATAATGCCAGAGTAACGATCACGATGAAACATTCATCTAATCATGCAAAACTGGTGGACCCAATGCCCTGGAATCGAGACATCGAATATGCAAGACGGGAGAATCCGAGCATCTAGACTGCGAGAGGAAGAGAAAGGAGAAAGGGAGACGAGGAGGGAGAGGAAGAGCTGCGGTAGAAAGGCTTTTCCCGGAGGTTAGCATCGCAATCTCCATCGCACGATTGGTGTTTCCACTTCAGTGGCGTGCACCATCACCGTGATAAGAAATGCAAGCCGTCTACACCGACGTGCAAGACGCAGTCGTTGGTCGAAAGTGCTTTCCAAGAGATTGGTAGTCGGTGGGTGGCGGAGCCGGATTAAAAATTCGGGGGCGTGGGGTATGGCGGACGGCATCGTCCATGCTTTAGAGGAGAATCCGTGGGTCGATAATAGTTTCGAGTGGTTGCTGACCATTATGGGTCCCCCGTCGCGTACCAAATGAGCATTCCTTCTCGTAATTGGAGCACAGGGGGATACACTGTACCAACGAATAGCTCGGGGGAGGAATCGTGGAGCTTGAGGGATAGACAGGGAGGAAAACGAGGGATCCCAAAGCACTCTTGGTCCGTCTGAGTGCTGAGGGAGGATGAGGATAGCCCGTTGAGGAGACAGGAAACACTAGGTTCTCTCGGACCTCAGCAGAAGCGTCTCCGCGCTTCAGCGAACGGATGACCATTGTCGTCTGGGGGGGTTAACGCGTCTTTCATGAGAGCACTGCGCAATGACGGAGATTCCGCTGTGCATAAGTGCGGTCGGAAGTTACACGTGGATTTCAAAGTAACTGGAGTTGTGAGATCGAGTTGATGCTAAGCATACTGCCTCTATTGTGTACAGAATAACGTCTGGCTTATCACATCTTATAAAATGAATTATAAAATGTCAATTTAAGAATTTGATTGTTGCATGTAAATCAATTTCTACGCACAAATTCGGTACGTATGTAAAAGAATATTAATTTACATATTACAAAATGTTATGAAAAAAGCATTGATAAAAAATATTTTGTGATAAAAATGTAAAATTAAATAAAAGTTGGAAATATTCATTGTTATAGAATAGTAATGAGTTATACACATGATGAAAAGTGATCATTACAACAATCCTATCTTCATGTAAATATCATATTGCGCAATAAATATTAGCAAAGAATTTAGCGAGTTTATCTTGTACATCGCACATATCTAAAGCAAATTTCATCGCTGACAAAGAACGATGGGTAATAATCGTTGAACAGGAAATCTTCAAGCAGCGAGCAAATGGATTCACGCCATTCGTTTGCCGGTCGTGCTAACGAGACGTGCGAAAGTAAAACGAGGTAGCGACGATCGTTCGAAGGCATTAGTCAAAGAAAAGGTGCGTTGATGCGTTGGTGTCGTCATGCGATGGCGGCAGGCAAGCTTGCAAACAAAAAAGGTGAGTAAAGAGCAAAGAGCATCCAAGACTGCGTGTACAAGCTACATAATGGGCTCCATCTTCAAGACGTACGCACGCACACGGTCCTCTGCACGTCTACCATAGAGAATGTCTCTCTGAAGTTCTAGGCTGAAAATTTTATGCACGGGAGTAGAAGCCCTCCCATCCATGTATAATGTACAATGACGAAGCACTACAGTTCCTTCATAATATGCCATTTTCTAGATTGATGGACGAATCTTACTGTTGTCCTTGACTTTGAGGCTTTGTACAAATTGAGCAAGATTGTCAAGTATATGTATAAGATAATATAATATCTCTCTCTTATAATATTTCATTAATAGTTGTTTGTTTTTAAAATGATAAAATTATATATATATAGGAACCTACTGCTTTGAAAAAAGAAAATGATAGAATGCGAATGTCGAGTTAATCAGGATAATAAATCTAACAATCAACGATAACTGAAAATTTATAATTTAAAAATCATCGTAAACAAGAAAAGCATACTCATATATGAAAAAAAGAAGTTTTCCAAATATCTTGATATAATCTCTCTACAAAATCGTAAAAAAATCAAGGGACTTTGCCAAGGATTTTGCTTGTTGGTTTTTACGACGAATATTCGCATTTATCTAATAGAGGGAGTGGTAGCCGCATGACCAATTAGAACGATGGACCCATGATCTCAGAAGAAAACAATGAGTTAAGACCTTGACGCCGTAAAGAGGAAGGTATTGAAGGTGAAGAAAGTGAGCTTATGGAAGCATGGACTAGGATTTACAGGGAATAATGTACCGAGTTAAATGTATACGTGTCGGCATAGTAAAGTTCCATCGTTTGCAGGACCTCACACGCCGTGGCTGAGATCCGAGGAGGATCGAACGGGTCCAGACGATCGTAACTCACGTGAGGAGTGGATCGTTTTGCAGAAACAACAACGTGACTGTGTTCGCTGTTCGGCGACAAGCGTTCCATTGTCGCCAAGAGGGAGGGAAAGGACGGATTTTGTTTGATCTGTGCCAGTCTTCGCGAACGTGTCTTTTAGCTCACCGCGAACATTAGCTGTCCGTCACACCTCTTTAGAGTCCTGCAAAGTCCGTATTTCGTGTTACTTAATAACTATTTAAGAGTAGTCCTTTCACCCTAAAAATCGCCCTTGTCATTGGGTCTTTACTCCAAAATTTACGTTTAATATGCGTAATATTTTGTAGAAACAGAATTTAATTTTTAGATTATGCACAGATTTTTTATATAGTAATATAATATGTAAATAACATGTAAATAATATGTAAATAATATTTTCGAAAAATAAATTATACAATTTATGATATGTGTTTATTTTTACAATTTTTAAGACAAAAAAATGGAATAATTTTTTTGCATATTAAAAAGGAATATTTGCATATTTTATATATGAGAGAAATAGAAAGAAAATAATAATTAATAATTGTGGAACAATTTTTCGTGATTCATAATCAGTAATTACTACAAAAAATAGAACTATACATCGTATATATTTGTACTTGAAAAATAAAATTATGATCACGATGAAAGAAAGGTTCGAATCTGGCACTGTTATGTGATATATTAGAAAAGGCGATAAAAGGAAGACATTCTTAGCGAACTTGTTCGAGTAACCCTTCGAAGAATCCGACGCTACGTGATTTACTTTGACTCGCGACGATCTTTTAATCCTGATTTACGATCGTTGATGAAGCGGAAACGCCGATCGAGTGGAGACCGTAATTTTAGTGGTCACCAGATGTCTTGGGCAAGAGTGAAAAGCTCGTTCCACCGCGCGTTTACGCATCCGCCGCCGCAGCACGTGCGCATATGTACATTTACGCGCCGCCTGTCTCTTATACGAATGTAGATGCTGAAGGTGGGACCGTAGATGTACGCGTAACGACGTCGTTAACGGCGGCGAGCCACGAAGACGGGACCCTTCTTAACGGGCTGCTTCGCCGTGGCAATAACGCCTCAAACTGCGACTCGGAGCTTGAAGATGGCATCGTATCCGACCGGAAAATACGAACTCATACATCACGTCGCGATATATTGAAAGAGCTGCTGGAGCTACATTTCAGTTGCGAACGATCAGTTGCGAACATTTATAACCTTTGGTCTATTGTGTATGACGCTCGAGGCGGACTAAACGGAAGCTAATTCTGCGCGAACTTCGTTCCTTTCATAAGAGCCTGAGTTGTTCGAAGCACGTTCACCCTTTGTCGATCGTTTCTAAAAGCAAGGCATTTCCGTTCTATGAAAATTGAACGATCAATTTTGATAATCAACTAATATAGTACCTCATAGACGTTCTAATGTTTTTTAAACTTACATTAGATATTATCTCATAAAAGTAACAAAAATTCGATTCAACGAAAATACCATAAAAAGTTATAGACGGCAGCAAGTTTTAACGACAAAGTATTTAGTGTTTTATAGCTAATTTGCATTACGTCTGGTCAGGAAATGTAGCGTGCAGGAAATGAGATATTCAAGAAAGACTCAAAGATCGATTTAGTTACCCAGAAACTTGTGTTCAACATTTAACTTGAATGAAATCATTAACAAGAAAGCTTAAGCGGAAAACTTAAGCTAAAGATTAAACTCGTATACATATCTCTTTACTATGAAATATTTTCTTTTCTAATACAAACTTTGAGTATTCATTTCGCATATTTTATAAGATTAAAAAATGCAATTTTCTTTATTGTCTTTTCAAAACCAGTTAAGGTAATTTTTCTCTTTTATGTAGCGAACATTTACTATGTTTAATTCAATTAG
>Ga0157364_1003128_pt1 | contig 15920 bp, 12 predicted proteins | sample AttsexASBM2_FD_111476 | JGI IMG/M metagenome (GOLD analysis project Ga0157364, IMG submission 111476) | Fungus gardens microbial communities from leaf cutter ant in Ribeirão Preto, State of São Paulo, Brazil - Atta sexdens ASBM2 | ecosystem: Host-associated > Fungi > Mycelium > Unclassified ...
ACACACACACACACACACACACACCCACACACACACACACACACACACACACACACACACACACACACACACACACACACACACACACACACACACACACACACACACACATGTATGCATATATATTATATTAGAATTTATTACGTCTATAGATTTATACATGACTACTATAAATCACTTAAATTATGCGAGAACCTAAGTACTAGAGTGATATATATACATACACGATTTTATACTCAAGTCTCAATAGAAGTCTCCTTTGAATAAAAATTTCGATATGTTTAAAAATTCAATGGAGAAATAGCAATCTTAATAGCAAAGTCTTATTTTACAACTAGTGAACACGCTCAATTAAACATATCGTGTTAACTGCGTGTGAAAATCTTGTAAACAAATAAGTAATTGACTGAATGTTGGCCTCTCTTCTGCTGACATCGCCCAGCAATATGCCATCACTGCGAACAACTCGTCCGGACAATTTATTGGTTGCGCCAACCTGTATCCCTCTCGAAGGTAGGATGCCATTTCAAATGGATCCACTTCTCCATAAGGCTGTTGCGCCAACGTCGTTAGTTCCCACAAAAAAACGCCGAATGCCCACTAAAATTGGAGAAAATAATATGATAAAAATGTCAATATAACATAATTTGCGTGTCATACATCATTTTAATGTGATCATTATCGCAATATAAATCGTGAATAAAAAGATCTCAGTTAAAATTTTAATTCATCAAAAAATAAAAATATTTTTTTAATGATAATTTAAAACAAATAAATTAAAAGGATTAATATTTATTTTTCTGCAGTATTTTTTATATTAATTCATATATGTTACTCACCACGTCAGAGGCTGTAGTAAAAGTCTTATTAAGTAAACTTTCTATTGCTAGCCATTTAATAGGGCGATTTTCGTTATCGCCGAGGCAGTGATAATCCTGTGGAAACAAATCTCTAGCCAAGGCATTATCCGTGATTTGCACTCTCAAGTCATCGTCCACCCTGAAACATGAAAAATCCATGAACTTGAGACGATGATCGTCGAAAAAAGATCGCAATTTCATTACTGCATCGTTATAAGTTGCTCTAAATGGAAATCAGACAGATACTAGCAATTAATGTCTTACGGTAACATGCTGGTTATTAAGTCTACGCGCAATTAATTCGGTAACGAAACGTAACGATTGCAGCTCTGTATGGCAATATAAAATCTGCCATAGAAACTCAGCTAAGCTATATTGAAAGCAATATATCTAGCAATAAAACTTATACGAACACTGAAGGATTTATAGAACGCAACAAATTAAATAATCAAGGAAGTAATACAAAATATATTTAGTCGAATAATAGAATATTTTTAGTCTCGGGAAGAACAATTATTTATCATTCTTACTTACACGCAATTTCTGGCAGCCAAGTCTCTATGAACAAGTCTCTTTCTGTGAAGATATTGTACACCTTTAGCAGCCTGAAGTGCCATTTCGACGACTTCCTGCGTTGTAAGAGCTCTTGGAGGCCCTTCGTTACTGAACTTGCACCTCAATAGAAATCTTTTCATATTTTTGTAACCCGTGTGTGGGTACAGCAGAAAAGGCGCACTTCTGTCCTCAATGGAAACACCGAGGACCGGAAGTAATGCTGGATGACTGAGTCCATACAAAGCTAAACCTTCCCGCAATAGAAGAGCAACCTTTTCGAAACAAAAAAAATTATACTTGAACATCATCTTAGTCATATTTTAAAACATAGAATTGTCTCTTTCAAATAAATAAAACATTCTATTTTTTAAGAAGATAATATGAATAAGAGATATATAGTTAACATATTTTATTCTTTATTATTATTTATATTGATTAATTATTCTCAAGAGTATTTAATTAGACCCTTTATTATTTTAAATTAACTTACTTGCGATTGGGATGCATGCTCGGCAGCAGTTTTCACTAGTACGTCCTTCGGAGATAAAGCACCTTCTTCATGGTAACTGCCTCTATACACGCGCCCAAACGTTCCCTCCAATTCAATACTAATCAGACGTACTCTGCATCTGTAACAAAACGAACAAAATTAATTATTCCATTCAATTTTATAATTTTCCTATTTTGTATTATTTATAACTCAAAATGTTTATTTTTTTAACACTTATTGTGAAACAAATAATTAGTCTATTTCTAAAAATAATATTCATTCAATCAGATTTTTGTAAAATTACTATTTGATATTTCTGATATTTCTTCTTAATTTAATTAAATTAATTGTTAATTTAAATAATAATTACCTTTGTACGGTGATTTCTTGAATTCTTTCATGAAGTTCTCTGTTAGGGCGATCATCTAGTCTTCTATAAGATGATCCTGACGCAGCAGAGGTAGGTGGAGGCGTTTCTGGTGATAAAAAAGTTTGCGCAGGTCCCACTCCAGTGCCTCTTTCCATGCTGCACGCTGAACTGAGTCCTCTGGATTCTCTGTAATTCATAAATCTTTTATGCATATTCAATAATTCGTTCAATTATTCGATTTTTTTTAACGGTACGTTTCACTCACTGTAGAGGATCTCGATGTCTCCTAGTCTTCTTATCACGTACGTAGTAGATAATAATCAAAACGAAAATAGCCGCCATGAACGCACACGCACAACCAATTGCCACGTAGAAAATCTGACCGCCGGAAGTGGAGTCAGGGGCAGCGACTAGGACTTCTTCAGGCTCGGTGGGAGTCTCTTTCAAGTTCATACAAATTTTTTTTCGCTTGAACTCCAAGCTGGTCGTATTCTTTCTTGATACCGAGACGTTTATTCGGAGACTGAGGTCGACCTCTATATTGTAGGGCCCGCAGTGCAATGATAAGGCCCATGTTTGTAAACCACCAACCGGTATCTCGCCAATGTGGGAAATGTTTAAGGAACTACTCAGCGCTGTAGGATTGCTGATATCCACGAACATCGTATATGGTAGCTGAAAGCATCAAGAATTTCATTTTTATCTTATTACTGTTTGACTCTCTCTGCAAAAAAATGATAAAAAAGCTACCAATAAATCAAAGTTTATGTCATACAAATTAATCAATGAATAAATGCATTTGTAATGTAGAATGAAATGACGAAAAGAAAGAGAAAAGGAGCGCACATGAGCGTTCAATAATTTGAAAACTGTAATTCGCAAAGAATACGCAAAACAGACGGAACAATGTTGAAGAGCGTGAGGTTTGGCTGGCTACCGCTCCGTCATAATCTCAAGAACGTTGAACTATAATCTCGAGCGTACCATTCTCGGAAGACAATTTGTGCTCAGCGAGAGCAAAGCGAGTCCAGAGGATTTGCGAGAACAAGAGTGGAAAGAAAACGGGAAGGATAAGGGGTGGAAGGAAACGACTAGGCGATGCAGAAGCTCGCAGCTGATTACTAGCTCGCAGTGATGATCGGCTGGCCACGAGGAGAGTACCTCGTCAACTTGTCGGCTTGTCGCTACTGCTATCTAACGCTCTCCTGCGGTCTTTTACGGTCATGAAGATTGTGGCTGCCTCACTATATGACCAGTCAGGCAGATTCTTCTAAATGGACTAGCGGATTTCCAGTTAAGAATTTAGATGGCCGAAAAATGAGATTTTTTCTAATCCTGATTCTTAATATATTTCAGTTCGTAATTTTATTAAAATATAACATATAGACGATAAAGGAATAATTATTTTTTTGTTTAATAATAATTGAGAGAATAGGAAATATATATAACTATAATTACAGTAATTAAAATATAAATGTACTTGATCACATCTGCACTTTCTTTAACAATAAATACTACTATGTAATTACTTATGACAGATGGCACGACAACAACATTGTGATGGGTAGGATATTAAAAAAAAATATTCTTGCGCGGTTAGGCCTTTGTACTTTTGCAAAGGATGTCAATTTTCATACAGCTTCGGAAAAATTCCCATATATACCGCGTACGATTCACACAATGTAACTTCTGCAATCTCTCGTTAATTTTCAAATCCGCCATATGCTTCATTCTCAATACAAACGACGTTGCGTGATGCGCGAGGGAAGGAAAATTGCTACCCGCGCTATACAAATACCCATGCAAACGTCTGATCGAAATTGAATGCGCTGCCTGGCGCGTAAAGCCGCCAGGAGGATTCCCTTGATAATTCGACGTGTACTGTGACGCGTCCGGAAACCGCTTTATCGAGACACAATTCCCGCAGGTTTGATGGACAGGCGCTGGTTTAAGTACCATTCAAGCCACTCGGTTTTGCCGCGGAGGTGACGGATGTCTTTGCGTCGCTCGTCAGTCTTCCTCATCTCCTTCTTTAGTCCCTCCTTCCCAGTTGTCTGCTATATGCTGAGACAACTGGAAGAAGTGGATGGACCACTTTGTCCCGCTCCTGGATCCATCCTTTTTTTCCGCGCACCGTCGACGAGTCAATCGGACACCCCGCCGCATTCTGCCCACTTTTCGCCGCCACTTTGTCAATGTACCACGGATGTCGACGAGCAGCGGGCAGAAGTGGTTTGCGTAGTTTCGCCGATGACTCATGAACGAGAAAAAGAGAGACAATCTGGTTTCGATTTTATATCCCGCATGAATATGCAGCTGCGCGATTCTCACCATCATAACTATCACACCACGTCCGCCGCGTCGTTGTATTAAGAATAACATAAAATTAATTCGCACGCTAGGATACTCATTATTTATTCAGAATGTATTATTTATTCAGAACAAAAAGTAGAAGACGTCTATAGGTATATAGGTAGATTCTTAATAATATCAACAAATATACAACGAAAATAGAAGAGAGAAATATTGATGTAAGACGAAAAGAAAATATCGGTTTTTAATTAAAACACGAAAAGGAATCTGAGACAATTAATTGTTTCCTGATAAATAAATACATCACGTAATTTCCATCACACTACGATTGAACACATTGCACATTTTATTTGTTCTTCAAGAACAAATAAAAGAGTTCTGAGAACTCTACGCCATTGCGATGCGCTGAAAACTTGAAAAACTGTAAAAGGTACGATATGCCTCGATAATTTCGATAAATACGCGCTATAAAGACATGAAAGAAACGCGAATGAAGATTGGCTAAAAATCTCAAATGGCTGGACGGTGTGATCGCTGAACCTTGAAAAACGCTGAGGTTCGTTGGATGAGATCCGTCTCTGAAGTGTCTTACGTGCGGTGACGCGAATTCCTACGTTAACGAGCAATTTCAGCATTTCTCAGCCGCGGGCGACTTTAATCCCGGCGAAGAAACGCAAAGAGATGCGGGAGGAATGGTAGAAAAGTCAGAGGAACGTAAATAAGAGACATAGAAGCACTCGCCGAGAATTGTGCACGTAAATATCTTGCGCATGGATAATTCTGGTCCTCGACTACCACGTTAGCTCTGCTCGCTTTAAATTCTATTCCTTCAAATCCTTTTGCACTTGTTCTTGCGTAACACACGGGATCTTAACGAAAGTCAAAAACGCCTTCTGCTCTAAATATTTTATAATTTACTCATTTTAAAGTTAAATTTCTAACTTTATGAGAGTTATACGATACAATTAATGCAAATTAAATTGTCAGATTTTCAAAGTATACTATTCAACAATAATTATATCTTTATTTAAACTTTTGCTTATCTTTATTACTGACGCCTTTTTATGACACAATCTGTACAATTATGTGACAGCTTTAAAATATTAATGTCCATATTATTTCATTAATGAACTTACTGGTCTACCAGCGAGATTTTCCCATGTGAAGTGGAGCTTCTGAATTAACGCTGGTACTGGAACGACGAATTTCATAGCATACTCATTTACGGTCCCTTCCCTGACGTAAAATAATTCTCCATCCAGTCCTGAAATACATAAATTTATCTTTTATTAACAAAAAAATTTATATAAAGAAATTGAATGTACAAATCTTTTTTTATAATGTGACTTATTGTTATATTTAAAAAAAAGAGATGGTTATTTGTTTATAGATTTTATCCCTTGTGAATAAAAAATTATCTGATACAGATTACGAGTGGATGACTCATTCGGTTCCACTCATGTTACAATTAACATAGCGTGCGATTGTCTCACAAATCTGCGAGAATACTATGTATCGGGTGACTTCAGCATTAAAAATGCCTACTCATATATTTCAAGTGTCACGGAAACGCGATGAATAAATTTGAAAATAGAATTATATAAAGTGCTAAAGAAATTATTTCCCTATCAATAACAGAATTTAAATTAGTATTTATAATAAAAAGAATGTTTTAAAATAAAAGAAAGATAAAAACAAAATTTTAAATTTGAATAATAAATTTGCTATGTCTATATGACCTTTTTGAAAATGAATCAAAATCGCATTAAATGAAACAAAAAAGATAGCTTTTGTAAACATACATACAATTTTTGGAATGTACTGCCGCATTATTAATAGTTTATTTAGAAATTAATATTATATAAAATAATATAGTACTTTAATCAACATTAGATTATTTGAAAAACAGAAAACTTGTTTACTTAAATTATTTTTAAACACATAAATAATGAATACTTGGGATACAAAGCGTAATTAGTGCACGGACAGAACAACAAATTGCCGCGTGATGCGCATTCGCTTCGCTAAATTTTCGCCCCCATATCATCGGACTCACGCTTAACACATATTATGCTACCGGATTCAACTGAAGCGAAGGTTAGCGTGCGGGAGCTGCAAGGTTACGTAGACGAAATGGCGAAGGAATATCGGGGAGTAGAGAAGGAGAATCTGCCGTGGAGGGGACCAAGACATGGGCACACGTCGTGTTCTCCCTTAGCGAGGGTCTATCCTGCGGTTGTATCTGATAGCGTGCTTAACGAGCCACGAGTTGGATTTTTAAGTCACCCGAAGACAATGTGCCGCACTGCCCTCACGGTCGTGTCTTTGCCTTTGGTTTACCTGGCTCGTTTGGCATCTCCCTTCTTCGCTCTTTCTGTAGTCCTGCGGCCTTTACCGGTTTTCTGCATCAGATATCGTATACCTACGACCTCGGTACCGTCTAGGTATATAGAGGAATCTGGTCGTTTTTGCGACCAGGTTCCTCTCACCATTCTGTGCGAGTGCCGGTCGTAGCGATCGTAAAAAAGATGAAAAGCGACCCTGCGAGTGTCCTTTTGGAAATAGTTATATATTCTTATAGTTCTGAAAAATCTATATGAATCTGTTGAACTACCTGCCTAAAAACCGATTTTTCTCAAGAATATCAAAAGTAGCATAAAAGGAATCAAGAAGAGGCACCAACAGCAGGTGTGCTTATATAATGCCTTTGAATAGTGAATATTGACGAATATGGTATTAAGCAAATAACCATGAGGCATTCGTTGTTACTTCCGAACTTTGCTGCTTTATGAATAATATATAATTCAATTCACAAGGATAAAGATCTAATGGATAAATAATTAATTACGCATCGGTACATTTCTGCTGGATAATCCAATTTGCGCGTATATTCCCTGTAGGGTCTTTCATGGTCGTTAATCCGACGCAGTCCACTCCATTCTCGCGCGTTGGAAGGTAAAGTGTAATCCTTCCGGTATCAAAGATAACTTCATCTCATCATCATCTTTTCCCTTCGTCGCTGACGACGCTCCGAGTATGATCTCGTTACCGCGTTATCTCTTATCTAGTCAAGAAGGGTGGCATCAATCTTCGACACTCTTCCCTTGCGATTATGCGGAAACCTGTAAGCGGATGGAAGCAGATCGTCGAGTCTAAAGATTCTTTGATGTCGCTATGTCTACCATGCGAGCGCGAGAGCCAGAAAGCGACGAAAGGGACATGCAAACTGGTGAGAAGGATAAGGAGAAATTCAAAGAGGGAAAAAGCCTTTTCAGTAAAGGCGTCGACCCTTGCAACTGCTGCCAGGCACAAGAGATTGTCATGAGGGATTATACGGAACTATAGGCATCTTTTTTTCACACAACTCGCACCTACCATTCTGTCCATCGTCCACCAACTACCGATCGTATCTGTTGAATCTAATACGGAATTATTGCCACTTTTACAAGCCGTGATGGTAGATAAGAAGCAGAAAGAATTTTTGGACCACTGTTGAATTTGACCATTCTTTTCGTGCGCAGATAAAGATCTAGGATTCCTGTGGTGTATTTTATAGGAAGGCGCGACTGAATCTTTATAACTTAATATATAAGCGATTTTTTACTAACAGGTAAAAGGAAATAGTATATCGTTAAAAGAAAAAGAATTTTGTAAAACACTTGAAATGGAGAATTATTTAGTACTCAATGAAAATAGAATCTCTCTTTTTTTTAATCGTATTTAATAATTAATTTAGTAAAATTATAAGCTTAATAAAAGCAAAAATAACTTTAAAATCTTATTTTGAATTAAATAAAATTAGGATAAGTCGCGCATTAGGAGTGTGTAAAGCTATTTTTATTAGGCTACGTCTGTTTCAATTAATAAAGACATTTATTTTCTTGAGCGCACAGTTGCATAAAAAAATTCGTAACATTATATTGGGTTGTCCGGAAAGTTCGTGCCGACTAACTTATATAATTTAATAAATGTATACTAAAATTTAAATTTTCTACGTTTCAATTTTCCTTTAACATCGGCACGAACTTTCCGGACAACCCAATAGATTAACAATAATAAATACGATGAACCATGTTATATGATACATGAATAATACGATTTATTCATATGGAAATATTTAAGTACTTAAAATTTGATTACACCTCTTATTTGTTGGATTACAAATTAAAATGATCAAAGTAAGAAAAAAGTAGGACAGATAAATAAAAAGCACTATTCATGGAAGTTATGATATCTTGAATATTTCAAACTATTTGAAGGAAACTATCGTTATAGTACAATCTTCAGTTCGTTCAATTACTGTCTGTGGAGACGCAATAATTCTAAAGAAGTACTTTTTATTTCCCTTGAAAGGATCGAATAGACGTATAACAGAAAAATGCTGCCAAGTACGAGCGCAACTGGAGAAATTTCACACGCCACGGTATTCTGCACTGTCAAAATACGGCATTGAGCTACGTTGACGAGTAGAGGTCGAATAATAGAGCGGATACTAAGGGTGAGAATAAGACGTTTAAGACAGTGAGGGGTATTATTAGAAGAGGTAACCATGTCTTTGAGGGAATTCGAAGAAATCAAAAAGAATCTACAGAAAATGCTTTGAAATAATAGCTTAATAAAGAATTTTGCCTTAATATATAATAAAATATATATTTGTATTAAATTAAATATAAGGGATTACAATTCCATATATATATATATATATATATATCTCTTTAAATATTTGTATGCGTAGAATTATCATGTAAATCAACTAACAAATTTACTAAGAATTAAAGAACAATACGTAAGATGCGATTTAAAAAAAAAAATAATTTTATAAGATTTCCTAAACTAATTTAGAATTTGTCTTTATTTTGCAAAGATATAAATATATTAATAAAATTTTATTTTAAAATTTTTAAAGAAATTTTATATGTTCGTTATTATTTCTTAAGTAGAATTTTTGAAATAAGAATAGAGAATGTGCTCATGATATAAAATAAAAATAAATACTGAGTAAATAAAACGAGTGAATGCTTGCATAGCGTAAAGGCGCGAAACCAACCGCGAAATTTTGCGGTGTGACGTGTCCTCCGCTGTCAAAATACGATATTGAATAAAGTTGACGGGTGCAGCTCCAAGACTGGTCGAATAAAAGACCGAATCTTGAAGTGCCAGGCCCATATGGAATTGCCTTCAAACGAGATCTGTCACCGGAGGAGGGGACCAAGGAGAGGTGGTTCTGGGTCAGAAACCCAACACCTTCCGAATATGAAATCCGGTACGAATATAACGAGATCCTCCCGTGGCGAGGTTTTTAAAAGCGGAGACCCGAGGCAGACAGGCGAAATATTGGTAGAGAAAGAGGGAGAACGAAAGAGAGGGAAATGCAGATGGTGGCGCAGATCGGAGGAACAGGAAATATTGGATTCACGCGACGCCTACTCACAATGCACGATTTTCAGTCGATTCCCGTTTCATGCCGTCGCGTCTCATACATCAATAGCGTGAACGATAGGATGCCGTGGATAGAATATTGAGAATGGATCTATTATCGAATGTAACGAGATTATAAAAGAATTTACTTATAGGCTAATATTCGTCGTAGTCAAGTCTTATTTTAAGAACATCTTAAAAATAATATTTTAAGATGCTAATACAGCTCTTTAATTGATTCATGATCACATCTTAAGGCTGTATTTAAACTAGTCTTAAATATAAGACTCGATTAAATGAAGATTGCAGACCATAATAAGAGAGAAATACTGTTTATTTTATTTCTCTCTTATTATAAGCAAGACGGTGATCGTGATATTGAGAGTTGCATGGCTGCTGTCTGCGCCAAAAATCCATTTACATCAAATTTTATTTGATCATCTCTCAAAAGACAATGGCAAATCATCAAGTATCATCTTTGTCATGACAATTTCTTCTGCTATGGCAGTTCGGATTCGGCGTTGAAAATTATCTCATTTAATCAATAGACACACACATCAATAGACATACAGAAGAGGTCATCACATCTCTGACAAGAGATAACGAACTGAGAAGAAGAAAAAAAAGATTGTCAGTAAGATGAGACTGTTAGAAAGAATTATTATGTCGTTTTTTGAAATGTATCTATTATTTTGTCTTTGTTTTTTATTTTGTAATAGATTGAAGTATCATTTCACAGGAATGTCTATTTTATTTGCGACGTCGATTTTGTTTTTGCACAGGGGTGGTTCGCAATTGCATCCATCACGCGCATCGTGACGGAAAGGGTGATAAATTTCGATATTCCGAATCTGAAAGTCGAAGTCGCTGCAGACGTATGTTCAGCGTGCAACGAGCGCAAAAGCCGCACTGACCGTGATTTATGACAAATTCCGCCCCGCGCGTAAAGACCGAAGTTTTCTGAGGAAAGTCCGGTGTTAACGTGCTCCAAAAATGATTCGCGAGCGAGGTTAACGACCAGATCAGCACCAGCTGGCATATACGCCGATATCTCGGCTCGCTGCCTCGAGAGATCTAATAACGCGCTCGCATCTGTATGCGTACACGTACGCCGCATGTGTACACGCAATTTCACGTACACAGGCACGCGCGTACGTGTTGCTGCTGCCGCTGCGCGAGATATTTTTCACTTTCGCCATCGCGAGCAAACGACGTGGGCGTCTGTACACAGGGTGACTCAGATGCCACGCCCTTTCTCCTGATTACGGATCCTTTATCCGAACTTAAAATAAATTTCCTCGTTAATATCGATTTTCAATAGTAAGCATCTTAATAGTCGAGTCAATTAAATTTTTATTAAGATCAATTTATTATCTAATTATGTAAATTAATAAAATTGATAAAAAAAATTATAATTATCAAGTCATATATATCTACATGTGATTATTGATGCTTTAATATTAAAATAATCACCTCCGTGTTTATCTTTTTTTAGAAAATATGTAAATTCTGAGACATCCCGCGTACCTGGCGCATTCATGGCCACATATCGCGACTCCCTCATCCACGTGCAAGCCGAGTGCATATATATAATGCAGGAGGCTGGCTGCTTAGCATATATCGAACGGCTTCCCTCCCTCTGTGCCGACAGGGGTCTCCTGAATAACCCATAAGTCCTGGACAAGTCCTGAGCGTCGTTTGTACACTCTCTCCTACTGCCTTCCCTACCTCCTCGACCAACATCGAGTTCTCCTCTGTCTTTTAGCTTGTTCCCTGCTGTCTCCTCCATCTGCTTTCTCTTACTCCCTGAGCTCTTCTCCTCGGGCCATAGGTTAAATCCAGGAAGGCGTAACTTCGCACGACATCAGTTATAAGTCATTCCAGAATAACATTAAAGAGAAGCAAAGATAGGTATATAAGATGCAAACAAAAGAAAATTTAGGGGGAACTTTTAGCTAGGCTGCCGTTTCTGGGATCGTTCAATGGACCTTTCAAATTGCTTACGATCTCCGGAAGGATTAAGGAAAAGTCGTTCGACAGATGTATTCTTTTACTTTAAAATCTCGTTCGTTAGTTATAATACATTGACGGATTTATAAAGTTTGTGAAAAAATGGGATAATGCATGAATGGGATAATGCTTCGTCAACAAACTTGTTTATATTTCTATTTTTACGAGATTATTTTTAGTGGTCACGAAAGAAATTTAATCCTCTACAGATGACATGAATTTTAACTTTCCTATCACAACAGGAATCTTCGAGAAACAGAATAAATTTTTTATTATCTCTTTTTTTTATATAAAAATTTGAAAGAATTCCGGTATACTTGTCAAAACTTTAATAATTTTCTATCATTATAAAAATCGGATTATATTTTATTTATTTTTTATAGATTTAAATTTATTTATCAAAATAATCATGGTGCCTTAAAATACTCCAGTTGTTGGTGGAAGATTAATATCTCTAGGAAAAACCTTGTTGATAATATACTTTTGTAAGTTTCTCTTTTACGTGTACATAAAATATGGTAAAAGTATGGAGGTACTGCTAGTATATTTTAGGCAATATATACACATTCTGTAAACATTATTCATCATCAAACCGCGAGTCATCCATTATGATCAGGAGTCCATTCTTACTGTGGTTACATTCAGAAGTGGCAAGTATTCCCGAACAAAGCGCATCGTGGCGTGGAATAAACTCCGCATGGATCCTGCGAACGATGCATCATACATAACGACCGCGGTTTAGGTTTATTTGTCGAAGGGAGAGAATAGCAGCGAAGCAGAAACCAAGCAAACGTCGCCGGACCAGGATGCAATTCTGGCATCGGAACCTAAAATAATATTATTCGCGAGGCACCCTCGTAATGGTTGCTCGAGATGTGACTGCATAGTATGTCGTTATATCGGACACCAGCCACGATCGTTGATGCGACTAAACAGGGGTTGACAGATGGGTGGGCTGATTGAGATGTCGTCGGTGCTACGACATATGGCAGCACTAGCTGGCAATCAGGACTTGGACATGAAGAGGATTACGACAACTGGATTTATCACGACAACCGGCTCTCTCTCTCTCTCTCTCTCTCTCTCTCTTTCTCTCTTTCTCTCTCTCCCTTTCGTAGCACGTTCGTGTGTAACACGAGATCGAAGAAGCTCGTTAAGGCCAAGCCTGCGAGGACGTCGAGTCGAAGGAACGATCCGCGTGATCCTTTTAGATCCGTTTCAAACGGCTTTCTTCGGATTTAATCCTTCGAGCTGTCGGCCGCATCACGTTGCACAATTATTCTGATTCATTTCCTGATTGCATATAGCGAACGTTTTTCAGTTCTTTAAGACCTTTTTTCTTTTGAAACAATTTTATCTCACGAATTTAATATGGATGAATGCAGGAAGCATATTATGCTTATATATAAAAAAAATTGAAGATTAAAATGTAAATTAATGTCTACATTCAGCGAATATAATTACATTTCTTTACATAATATTGAGAGAGAACGAGAGAGAGAGAGAGAGAGAGAGAGAGAGAGAAACAGAGAGAGAGACAGAGAGAGAAATATCAAATATTATTTTTAAATTGTATAAGTTGAAGATGTTAATTATATATATTACTAATTATATACTTTCTAAAACACATTTCATTTATTACATTTCATTGTAATTCGCGCCAGAAACGAGCTTTTTTGACAATTGTAAAAAGTTGACCTAAAAATGCACATGTTTCGCGAACATGTCTCTTCGGAACGTCTCTAGAGGAATCAATCTTCCCAAAGGATTCTCCACTGGCAGCATGGAGCGATTGTCAAGCGCGATTTATCACTGCAGTCTGTAAGGGGACAATTCCTACATGGGTTCTAAAAGAAAAAAAAACAGGAAAGAGAAAGAGAGGAAGAGAGAAAGAGAGAGAGAGAACATGACGTAAAAGCATACGGTCTATCCCTCGCTATAGAATCCAAAAGAAATCCCAGAGTGGACGCCAAATGTGATGGCATCTCTAGACCACAGGCTCCGAAATTTTAAAGTTACCTATCGGCGTGTTTCTCTTCTTGGCGCCGATGGCCCGATAAGATTCGACGAACACGTTTCAAATTTCGTCTGCTGTCATGGAGATGACATGGAACACGACAAGACACTCGAAATGTAAAACCCTCGTAGTGCACGAACTGCTCAACAAGTTCTATTTTATTGATAAATCGCACTGATAAATCATTTAGAGAATTGTTCGACACAATGCAATTTCGATGAAGACAAAAAAACGTTAATATTGAAATATACTTCAAGACTCGATAACAGTCTGCGCTAAATTATAATCCTCTTACAGACACGGTTGTTATTAAAGCGAACATCAAGATGCAATATTCGGATAAGAATAAACGTGAACTGTGAGATCATGCGATGTTTATACTACGGCATATTTCGAACTAAGCTTGTCACTTCGGATGAGACATAAAAGAGAAATCATTCCTTTTCCTACAAAATAAACATTTTATGAAATTTTTTTTTTCATCATTCATGAATGACAGTGACTTTCGCTTAGGGACCCATTTGTCAAAAACTGTTTGTGAGTACGCGAAAGATTCACATTCTTACTTGCCGAGTCACCCTCTATAAGGATCAATGATCCGTGGAATAGACGTTAGAAAAATATTTTCTTCAGGCAGGATTGTGATGTTAGTACCGGACCGAATGTGCAAAAGGATGAACGAATACGTTCGAGAGGACGATGGAGCGAAATGTTAGAATCACGTATATTGAACTTAAGAAGGGCCATATATCCACTGAATCTTTCGAGTGTTTTCCGCAAAGGACCATGAAAGACGGCGACTCATCTTCGAGGAGCAGATGCTCGTTAAGATCCTGTCACTCAGGGCTCACTTGGATGAAGGTTGCAGTGGTCTCGCGCGCGGATGAGGATTAAAAGATTCCCCGCGAGGATAACAGCGAGAAATTGATGGATATTGCCGGAGGTACGGAGCAATGAACGAAATATATAGACAACCCAGAGATAAAAGAACAAATATTGCAACTGTTAATTAAAAATAAAATCGCGCGAATGCTTTTAAATTTAAATTTCAATAGATGTTTTACTTTCGGATCTTTGTACCTTGATCTAAATATTGAAATTGAATAATTGCATTCTTTTAATTTTTTTATTTAAGATTGTACGAATCACTGGATTAAATATAAAAAGTTTTAATCGCGGAAATGTATAATATATATATGGTACGTTTGTGCAATTCAGTCGAATATCCTGTGCTCTGTGACACAAAAATGCAGCAGTTTTAATTATTTCCAGCATGCTTTGCACAGTGTAACGATGTGAGATCAAAGAATCATGGAGAAAGAGGGAGTATTCTACATTTCGAGAAATGTAGGAAATAGGTCGGTATCAACAAAGCTTTACGACAAATATTCTGTCGAATGTGAACTTTCGTACTTTCCGTGAAAATTCTCAAGAGAGAAAATTCTCTCTCGAGAATTATCACAGAAGAGTATTGGCAGAGACCTGGGGTGTGCACTCGTTTTATCCCTCAGTCTTGAAAACCCTTGGGGCAAACGAGGTCTTTGCGAAAGTTCCATTATACGATGATTCGATTGATACTGCCTACAACATAATTACAAATTGTATCGTACTTCTTTGCACGAGAACTGTAACTTAGGAATTATTCGGCAAGTAATATTAGAAATACTTATATACAATATTTATATACAATGTGTTTTTATAACGTCAAATCTTATCAATATTACGTGTATATTCAACAATGTGCAGCAATATCTCTAAAATTTAACTTAAAAAAATATTGTAGTAATTTTAATTATAGTCGAGATAAAAAAATATATAAATTAAAAATAATCAGTATTTATAGTACTTATTGTAAGAAGTAAGATTACACAAAGGTACTTTAAAAAT
>Ga0157364_1003129_pt1 | contig 15920 bp, 20 predicted proteins | sample AttsexASBM2_FD_111476 | JGI IMG/M metagenome (GOLD analysis project Ga0157364, IMG submission 111476) | Fungus gardens microbial communities from leaf cutter ant in Ribeirão Preto, State of São Paulo, Brazil - Atta sexdens ASBM2 | ecosystem: Host-associated > Fungi > Mycelium > Unclassified ...
AACTGACATTTTCAATCGAGAATAACTTTATGATGCAGACACAAATCGACTAATGTTTCTATGGGGTTATGTTGACAGATGCCCAAGTTTATTGTATGACGTCTATGATCTATTTATTTCGACGACCACTTACCGCTAAAGCCATCTAGGAAAACAACGGAAGCAAAGTTGTACACCTAATATATTCTGTACAATTAAATGTCAATTTCTGATTAAAAAATTATTATATTGAATTTAATATTGATAAGAATTTATTTTTCACTTATGTTAATTTATATAGAATAGTCAATCCATAATTTCTTAACGCAGGAATAACTAAATAAGATTAGCCTAGAGTGATAACTTTTATTATGTATCATATGTTAATTCCTTGACATTGGATTACATAAACGTTTTCTTTATTATCACTAATGAAGACTTTGTAAGTCGAAACGTTGGAAATTTATAGCGTTATTATACGAATGTAATAAAAGAACGAATTTTATTAATCAACTGCATTTGCTCGTTTTTTAAAGAAAGCCTTGACATTTTATAACTTTTAATTTATAATTTTTGTATTTATTAAAAACGCATTTATTTTGTATAAAAACGCTTTTCAAATAATCGAGGTAACACAAAACCCGAAACGAAACGAGGCATATGCCCAACCCGTTTCTCGCAGATTAGGTTAGGTGACATGCTCACTTGTCCTAAATCCGTTTGTGTCACTGAATATTGGAGCATATGAATGCAACTGCTCCAACCGCCTTTTATCTGTGATCCAAGTGCTCTCTGGAGCATACGACGCGAACAAATCTTTTAACAGAACAACAAAATTAAACAAGTTCACAATTGATTTCGAAATCTACTTTTCGAAAAGTACGCCTGATGGGGAACCGATACTTTCCATCGCGTATGAACGATTGAATGAATTTGAAAAGATAACAATGAATGTCATTAAAATCGGAGATGAGGCAGCAGTTCTAAATAATTACTTTATTTAATATAAAAATATTTAATATAAAAATATTAAATAAATGTTTAAAAAATATAATAATATAATTATTTAATTTAACATCCGCATCTCAAAAATCAATGAAATTAGACTTATTCGATTGTTCACACACAAAATTCGTTCCTTCAAAAGGTGAAATCACACAGGGCGGAATAGAGAATGCGTTGAAACAACCAATCAGCGCTATTCCGCACTTTTCCATCACACAAGTTTTGTGTGCTATGTTCATGGTGCGTCAAATCAGGATGAATATAATTTAATTACTACTTTAACTACTAATTTTATGTTAATAATTTGCTTATTAAAATGAAATATAATTTATTAAATTGTAAAAATTTATCACTGTAGTATTTAATATCTTCCCGCAAAAGGTGGGGTCATTTCTGGTGTAATTCGGCTCTTCCGGATGCGCCACGACATTCCTCTACGGATATGGCGAACCCGCGGTGCCTGAGCTCTCGTAAGGAATCAGATTAGACATTGAAGAATGAGATTGAAGATTAAAAGATTGAATGTAAAGAAAAAGGAGTATATAGCCATGATGAGGTTTGTTCGCATCGCATGCTCCAACATGTGTAATATGTTCCTATTATAACTCTTATTCCAACGTGCTTGATAGAGTGAGTAGGAGCTGTGAGAAGCATGTTGAAGCATATTGGAGCTTGCGACGCGAATAAATCTTACATGTTTTAACATGTTTTAAACAAAAGTATAAACAAAAGTATTTTTAAACAAAAATATATTTAAAATCATACAATAACGTAGATTGTTTCGGTCAAGATTTGACCATCATCAATACATAGAAATATCAAAAAAAAGATATCAAAAAAAGAGTTACAAAAATAAGTATCAAAATATCACAAAAGAAATACATAGAATTAAAATAATAATTATTGTACTAATCAAAAAGATGATAAGACAACTTTCCAATCGCTTATGGTGCGATTAATAGAGTAAATTAAAGTTCAAGAAATTGTTCATTAAACAATATTCAACAGTTTATGAACTGTTTTCTGTTACGTATAAGATTCCTTATTACATGAAGCAAAGTACGACTTCGTGTGTAACATATGGAATTTCCAGATTCTGTTTAAAATTAAGAAAGAAAATAAGTAATATTTATTACTTTAACAATACATTATAATTCATGTGAATCAGAATAGTTTTATAATAACAATCGCTTATCACATATTTAGTGACGCAAGTCCTCGCAAATGTACAATACTTCGGAGTAAATAATATGGATACCAATTAGAATTTTTATTCGCAACTATTAATAACAGGATCAAGGTTGTCTTTCAAAAATATCAAGGAACACAAAGACAATGCCAATTTGGATTCTACTAAGTTTTCTAAAATATTTCACCATTCCTTATTTTAATAAAATTTCGGAAAACTTTAAATCTATCACAAAAAAATTTGATTTCAATATCGCTCACAAATCAATGAATTGTATGAATATTTTCATTAAAACAGGCAAAGATAAAATTAAAAAAAAAGATCATTCAAATGTAGTGTATAAAATAAATTGTCTCGATTATTTATACGTAAGACAGATCAAAAGGGAACTGAAAACGTGATTAAAAGAACATATAAACGATTTCAAAAAATCAATCAATATTTTGTCTGTCATTTCGTATCATAAACTAGATTATGATATATGATTGATTGGAATAATACTATCATTCTTGATTCTGAACAATCTTATTATAAAAGGATGGTTTCTGAGATGATATATATCAAAAGAGAAGAAATGGGCTTAAACAAACAAAGTGACACAGAACGTTTTCCTGATATCTATCTATCAATTATTGAAATAAACTTCTCTACCAACAGAATTACTCTCTCCACTCTCATTTCCTTTCTTTCCTCACTTTCACAATCTATAAAGATTGTCGCTAGCGTTGGGCATCACATTTTTGTCAGTAATAATTCGTACTAGTGAGTCCAATATCTGTCTTTTAATTTACATTATTTACTCCGAAGTACATTTGCAAGTACTTGCGTCACAAAATACGTGTCAAGCGTTTGTTGCTATAAAACTATTCTGATCCTCACGAATTATAATGTATTGTTAAATATTACTGAAATCTTATTTTCTTTCTTAATTTGAAATATAATCTGGAAATTCCGTACGTTACACACGAAGCATTGCTCATTTTCATGTAATAAGAAATCCTATATGTAACAGAAAACAGTTTATAAGCAATTGAATATTGTTTAATGTCATTTTCTTGAACCTTAATTTATTCTGTTAATTCGTATCATAAGCGATTGGAAGGATGTCTTGTCATCTTTTTGATTAGCGATTATTGTTTTAATTCTATGTATTTCTTTTTGTGATATTTTAATATTTATTTTTGTAATTCTTTTTTTGACATCTTGATATTTCTATGTACTGATGATGATCAAATCTTGATCGAAACATTTATGTTATTATATTGATATTATATTGGGAGTACAAATTAGTTCGGTCCGTTTCCCTAAAGATAGCTCCAGCTGTTGTGAACGGTTCATAGTGACAGCTGATTTTAGCGGTTTCAGAGAGGTTAAACATCTGCTAATAATATTCAGTTTATATTGCTTTGAGTTTCATACAAAAACTTTGATTTTTTACTGTGTTTGAAATGTCGAATTTTATGTTAACCAAGCAGCATTTGCGGGAGGTTTTGATTTTCTGCTTTAATTGGAAGAAAAGTGCGGCTGAAACCCATCGAATGCTTGTCGAAATTTATGGTGACACTGCTCCAACTGATAAATCATATAGGGAATGGTTTCGACGTTTCAAGGATGGAGATTTCAGTGTTGAAGACAAGCTTCGCTCTGGACAGCCAAAAAAATTTGAAGACAAAGAATTAGAGGCATTACTCGAAGAAGATTAGAGTCAACGCAAGAGGAGCTTGCAGAATCATTGGGGGTAACTCAACAAGCCGTTTCTGTACGATTGAGAGTCATGGAAATGATTCAAAAACAAGGAAATTGGATATTTTATGAACTGAAACCGAGAGACGTTGAAAGGCGATTTTTCACTTGCGAACAGCTGATTCAAAGACAACAGAGAAAAGGTTTTTTGCATCGGATTGTAACTGGAGATGAGAAGTGGATATTCTACGACAACCCCAAGAAGAAAAAATATGCTAAGCCCGGTCAATCGTTGCCTTCGACCTCAACATCAACACCACGGCCGAACATTCATGGTTCGAAGATCATGCTTTGTATCTGGTGGGACCAAAAGGGTTTTGTTTACTATGAGCTGCTGAAACCTGGCGATTTCATTACGGGCGATCGGTATCGGCTACAATTGATTCGTTTGAGCCGTACATTGCGAGAAAAACGGCCGGAATACGAGCAAAGACAGATAAAGTTATTCTTCTTCATGACAACACTCGGCTTAAAGTCGTAAAAAAATATTTGGAAACGCTCGAATAGGATATTTTACCGCACCCGCCGTATTCTCCAGACATTGCTCCTTCTGATTACTGATTGTTCCAAAGGATGCAGCAAGTCACCAGTTCATTTTTTTCGCAGAAATCGAAAATTGGATCGCCTCCGAAGACGAATAATTTTTTCGAGATGGAATTCGAAAATTGCCTGAGAGATGGGAAAAAATAGTAGGCAGCGATGGACTTTAATTGATCTATTCATTCATTTTGTTTTGAAATAAATGCACAAAAAAATCGAACTGTACTCCCAATTGATTTGTACTCCCAATATGATAATTTTAAATATATTAATTTTCGTTCAAAACATCTAGCGTCGTGGCTGTATGCTCCTTTTTATTTATATTTTGTACTTTTATTTTAAGCCACCTTCAAATAGTTTAAAATTTAAAAGATTGAAGTTTGACTAATCAGAACAAAAAGAACCAAAACTTCTTTGTCCTCATTGGTGAAATTTCAATCTTTAATCTCAATCTTCAATGCATATTCTGTTTCTGGCCTAATCGGCGTCCTTGTACCACTGACACCGAGCATACTGGTTTTGCCTAAATATAAATTGCCTAAGTACGCCGGTACAGCGAGCTCTCTATAAAAGTCCTCCTATTCTCTAGCAAAAGGTACACGGCTGGGAAACATATGATTGGTGAATCGATAAAAAAAACGCTGCCAAGCAGATAGCGCGCGGACGCTGTGGAAATTGCCGATTATTAAAAGATGTTGATCTTGGTGTGCCACTGGCTGGGAACAGTAGGGAACTTAGCGTGGCTCGTTTTTTTCCGCGAAGTTATTCCAATTTTTGATGGACCAACTTGAGGAATGCCGACTCTTTTATATTTTGCTCGTTGAGGGTTCGCATCGCATTGGGGCCCGGTGGCTTTATCTGTGGGCCTCTGTAATATGCTAGAGGCTTGAGTTTGTGTGTGCGGAGTTCAGTTCAAGGATCTTAAGTGCGTTCTTTTTTATCGGACTTTTACTGGAAATGCTATAATTGTACAATCTACTAATGGGATTCGGTGGGGATTTCTCTCGGCTAATACATCGAGATAGAAGACAGTTGGGGACCTTTGTGATAGAGATGCTGTCTACCGTCACTCAAGAGGTTCGACGGTGGACAGCACTCCAGGATGTGGGTTAATCCGTTGGATTTTGCTGTTTGCTCCGTATCCTAGAGGCACGTAGTGATTGCCTGGTAGAGAATAGTTAGTACCACCCCATTTTTCTGCGGTGAGCAAATGTATTCTGTGCATGTGAGGATAAGACTAGGATACAATTAGTTGAGAGGCAGGGATGAACATCTGATATATATCCCTGCCTGTACGGTGGTCCTCACTATTGGGCAGTCGTCCGCGTGGATGAATAGAGTCGTAGAAGGAGGTTAGAGGCGAACTGGGTGATTTGCTGGTGAGTTTTCAGTACGTCACCAGCAACTTTGTGCAAACATAGACAGTACAAAAAAGAACACGGGCAGGGAATTCGGATCTGTCCGGGGGTAGTGTCTCCTCTCCCAGGCGATCGATCCTTACAGAGGAATCATGCGAGGGGCAAGTCGCGGGGTTGCCGGCGGACTTCGCGGTCGATACGGCTATTGCTGAGGGTGGGTCTATAGATTGGGACATCTGTGGGATGTCCCAATCTATAGACCTACCCAACTCGAGTTCTTTGAGGCGAAATACCCTGAGGGAGCGGCGAAAGCTTGTAGGAGTAGTGAAGAATTTACTGGGAGTGATGCAACCGTGAAGACTGAGGATGTAACTATTCTGGACAGTCAGAATATCCTGATGATCAATGAGGATGAGGAGGTCGGGGTCAATGCAGTGACTGATCCCAAAGTAGTGTCGAACGAGCGTCTTCCTAAGGAATTGCGAATATGTGTGTGGTGGATGGCAATATCGTGAATTCGTCGGTTACTGCTATCAGATGTCAGACGCACCGATGGTGATTAATAACTCTGAGATCCGATCCAGTATTTCGACAGACTCCATAATCTCCACTGATGCTGCAGCGTGATCATGCGGCAAGAAGAGAGGACATAAGCCTAAGGGGAGTAACGTTCCTGGTGCAAAGTCACTCTTCAAGATGAGTGCGACCAAGATGGATTATGAGGACGATATTCTAGACAGGACTGACTTTATGAAAACTACGAAGAAGAACCAAAGGAGAAAGGAAGTTGCAAGAATGTCCTTTGAACGATTCATTGTCATATAGACAAAAAGCTGGTTGACAAGATCATATACCTGTTTCCGCAAATGTCTCCAAAAACCATCATGACGGAGACATTGAGGGTTCTCGATGCGGCGAGTAATGCCCAGAGGAAAATATTCTTCATGAAAGGTGACCTTTGTCGACAAATAATAGTTAGAATCGAGGAGGCGAGGCAGACTATTCAGCAATTGGCGGCAAACTCCGTAAGGGCACAAGAGCTGGTTGAAGTGATGAGTGGTAGATGTTTGGAGAGGAATGAGAGGTCATCTCCCCACTTAAGAGATAGATGGAGGTTATTCAAGCCGACAGAGACAATTTTTGAAGAGGTCAGGATTCTGAGACGGGAGCTCCTAACTCGGAAAGTTGTGAGACGAGGCGGACGCGAGGAGATCGACCACGGCGCGGTTGATATTGATTCTTTGATGCCTGAACCTTCGCGAGAGTTCCCTTCGGACTGGAGTGTTCCTGATGGGGTGGAAGATGTGCCCCGGTCTGCCGCCCTCCTTTAAGAGAGATCTCTAGAAGGATTCCTGAAGATTCCAAACGAAGGAAATTAATGGATAAGGAGGAGCGTATCACTATTCCCTCTGCGATGAAAGGGCAGGACGTTAAGAGACGAAATGTGGATCTTGGCGGTTGGCTTCTCTCTTCTAATCTCGAGGGGGGAGTGGAGAGGCTGTGAGAGCGGGAGGGAGAAAGAAGAAGAGAAAAAAGAAAGGCGGAAGGGTTGATCCTAAGGGAGATGCGGTGTCAGTATAGACCTCTGTGACGGCATCGGACAGTGGTAGGGATGTGACGGTGAGAGGAGACGTGTCTTTTGCTATTGTGACGCGTGGTGATGCCCGCAGATCTGCGGCTTTCCAGACCGATGTTCGCGCCCACCCTGGACCTAAGATCCGACCTGTGGTTCCTCCTGGATGATCTGCTCGCATTGGAAAACCGAACTTCGCAGTTGTTATGATCCGTTGCGAAGGAAGAAGAAGAGGGGAGGGTTCCACATATGCGGAAGTGATTGGGGAAGCAAGAGGCTGGTGCCTCATTCGAGGAATTGGGCATAACAGACATTAAAGTTAAGGGAGGGAGGGTTCAGACTGACGGTCATCTGTTGGAGATTCTGGACGCCAGGCTTAAAGTGGATTCTTTGGCGAGCCAACTGGGTTCCCTTTTCAAGAACCGAAAGGGAGTCAAGGTGATGCTTCCGATCAAGAGAGCTTCCATCTTTTTGATCTAGATGAGTCTGTGACGGCTAAGGAGATTGCAGAGTTGCGGCGCAGGGGAATGTGCAGTCGGGCGACATCCGCGTGAGCTCTCTGAGGCCTGATAGAGGTGGCCTCAACACTGGCCTAGTTTCCACTGAGGATTTAATCTTGTCGTTCGACAGAGAAATACTGTAGTTGGTTGGTTCTTACATTCTGATTAAATCCTCGGTGGAAATTAGGTCACTGCGTGCAGTGCACTGTTACGTGTGCAGACTCGCTCCAGAAGAATGACTCCGCGTTGGATGGTCAAAAGTGCACTTGATGCTATTGGTGAAGAGAAGACTTCAATGCTACAGATGCCTCGCAGTTGGGCACATCAGGATCAACTGTAGGAGTGCTGTGGACAGAAGCAGCGATTGCTTCAACTGCGGAAAGAACTCTAACAGAAAAAACTTTAAGTCGACTCTGAGTCGATTATAGCTTCTAAACGTCTGAAAAATGAACGTCCGTTAGTCGACTTGGAGACTTTTCTAAATCATACAATGTCCCACTTTAAAGATGACTGTAAACCGATTTTAAGTCAATCATTCTAGACTGTGGTCCGATTCATGCCTACAATGTTCATGAACAGCATTCATCCTTGTTTAACTATAGTTAAACAACAAGGTGAGCGTAAATCGTACTAGATATCCTAAAATCAACATTGAAAGGATATCTATACAAAATCGACTTACAGTCTAAAAGTCTGACTTAGCAAAGTCAACTTACAGTCGATATATCAACGTTTCTGCTGTTAAGAAAGGGTCATATAGCTGGTTGTAGAACTTCGCCTCATTGTCCTGTGTGTGCCGTTAGGAACTTACCTGCTAGGGCTGGCGGAGAGGGAGTTGCGCTTCATACAACAGCCCGGTGAGAGTAATTGCGACCGCGGAGGCTAGTAACAAGAGAGGCGCCAAGCATGTGGAAGCGCGATCCGTTGCTCTCGTGCCGGAGGATATTCCCTCTACGGAGAAGAGGATGTTAATAGATTCTCTCAATGGCTAATGTTGGCCAGATAAATATTAACTTGCGCAAGACCTCATAGCGCGGGTGTAAGGAGGAACGCCTTGGGTTAGTTGCGGTGACAGAGCCTCATTCGATTGTGGACAATGGCTCTTCTCGCTGGATGATTCGCCGACTGCTGTTATAGTGTAGTAGTAATCTCGAGTAGATGTTCTATGTTCTCCCTTATTTAGGGGAGAGGAGTATGTCGCAGTTGAGTGTGGGAGAGGGGGAGTGGTGGTGTTTAACTGCTACTTCTTCCTTTGTGAGGGGTCTTCATGATTTGGGTACGCGGGTCGTGCAACCAGAAACCGTTGCTTGTGCCAGATCTCCTGCATAGAATCCGGGAGGCGCGAACCATAGAAGGAGGATATTGGCTGATTGGGCGGGAGGATCTTACCTTCCTTGGCCTGTCTTCCAACAAGAGAACATAGTGAGACAGTATCGATTCTCTAACTTTTATTATGGTGAAAATGTGAGCCATCTCACATCGTGTGATTCTTTAATTTTCATCATGATGCAATTGCGAGCAATCTCAAGGGAGGCAAGAAATTTTTTATCGAACGATAAGCTCCGAGAAAGAAAGACTGAGAAATAGAACGAGAGAAGAACCACAGTCGATTGAATCGATTGAATTGACAGTTTTAAATATATAATTTTACACAGTTCAAAGACAAATATAAAATGGCAATATATACATGGCAGCAATTTTTTATTGGATGAAAATGATGAAGAGATCTTTGAATCACATATGAGAATTACACGAAGAATGCTTAAAGATATTTATTTTCAACAGGATTAACTTTGTAAATAATGGCAAAAAATCGTTTAGGCCCAGTTCCATAAATCACGGTTTACTTTTAACCACTTTTAATCGAAGTTCGACTCATCCGTTTTCAATTTTAGAATTGGAAAAAAATTGATTCAGAATAAATTGAATTAGGAATTGAACTTTATGACCGTGGTCCGATTTATACTGACAATGCTCGTGAGCATCATTTGTCTTCGTTTAACATTTGACAAAACAAGGATGAAATGATTTTTAAGTGTTGTGAACCGGATCGCAGACTATGTTTCACATTTTCACGTTTTTCCCGTTTTAAATTTAGTGATTTCGTATTTTCACTTCGTCGTTACAGAATCATGCGGACAAATTCATACGAAATGAAAGTGCGAAAAGTGAGTGATCTCACTTAAATTACAAAATCGACCCCCTTGTCACACAATTGAATACAATGCATAAATGTTTAGTGGAACGTTTTAATTTTCAAGTTAGTTACTAGATGCTAATTATTAGACATTATTAAATGGAAGAACGCTAAAGTTACTAGACATTATTAAATGGAAGAATTTAAAGGGAGGATAGAAGAGAGGATGGAAGATAAGAATAAAAGAGGAGAAAAAGGAGAAAAAGGAGAAACGTGGAAGGAAAAAGTTAGGGAAATAGAAAGAAAATGAGAGAGGAAAGAGAGAGAGGGGATAGAAAAAAGAATATTATAATAAAGAGAGTTAGAGGAAGGAAGAGGAAAGAATAAAGGGAATGTGGAAAAATCTGGGAATAGTGATGAGGGAATAGTAGTGGAAGAGATAAAGAGAATAGAGAGGTGGGGGGAGCGAGGTAGGAAAAAAAAACATGTGGATAATAAGAATAGAGAGATGAAAAGAGAAATTTTAAGAAATAAATGGAAGCTAAAAAGTAAAGAGGTGTGGATAGGAGAAGATTTGGGAGGAAAGAAGGTGGAAGATAAGGTAGCGCTGAGAGAGAAGATATAGGGAAATAGAATAAGAGAGGGACATTGGGGATTATGGATAGAGATATATGGTGAAAATAGGAAGAAGGACGACCTGAGAGGTGATAGAGGAAGGAGGGAAATAAGGGGGAGGACAATAAATGAAAGAGAAAAAGAAAAAGTGAAGGATTGGGGGGGGGGAAAGAGACGCACAAACAGGTGGAATGAAAGGAGGAAGAGATGAAGAGAGAGAGAGAAGCAAAAGGAAGAGGAGGAGAGAGAAGGGAGAGAAGAAATGGAAGAGAAATGTGAGGGAGAAAGAGGATTGAAAAGCCTTCTGGAATGTGGCGGGAGTGGGAAATAAAGACAGAGAATTTTGGAAAACATTAGAGGGTTGGGAGGTGTTGTTTTAATAGAAACGTGGATAGAAAAGAAAAACTGGGGTAAAGTTAAAGAGAAATTGCCGAAAGGATACAGATGGAAGATGCAGGGAACAAGAAGGAAGAACAAGAAAGGAAGAGCAATAGGAGGAATGATAATGGGAGTTAAAAAGGAATTAGCAAAGCAAGGAGAAGGAGAGGAGATGAAAGAGGAGGAAGAATTAAGTATGGAAAGGAGAAGTAAGGATAGTAGCGGTATACGTGAATAGAAATACAAAAAGTAAACTAGAGCTGTTGGGAAGATAGATGGAGGGGAGAAAAGAGGGAATAAGAACGATGATTGGGAGGAATTTTAATGCAAGGATAGGAGAAATGGGAGGAAGAGTTAGATTACAGGGAGGAGATAAAAAAAGATAAGAAAAGAAAGATAGGAAAGAATAGAAGAGCAGGTAGATTCGGATTACCTATACCAATAATGGTACGTTTAAAAGATGGAGAAAGAAAGTAGGGAAAAAAAAAGAAGAAGGAAAGAAGGAATAGAGGAATATGGAACAAGGAAAGGAGAGAACTGTAAAACAGAGCTGTAAAAGAGAGCTTTAAAACAGAATTAGGAAGAATGGAAATGATAGAGGGAAAAGTGCAGGAAATATGGCAAGAATTTGGAACAAGGGTGAGAGAGACTATGAAAAAGGTAGAGAAAGATAAAGGAGAAGAGAGGGGAGGATGATGGGATGAGGAAAAAAAGTGTAGAAAGAAAAAAAGGGAGGTTAGGAGAGAGTTAAGGGCATGGAGGAAAGGGTGGAAAGAGAGATGGGAGTATAGGAGGGAGAAGAGAGAATATAGAGTTTATGATAGAAAAAGACAAGAGAAAAGTGAAAAATGAGAGAGAGAAGCAGAGGAAGCAAGAACGGAGGGGCAGGTGTGGAGAGTGATTAATAGAGAAAGGAAAAAGTGGAAGGGATTAAATAAGGATATAGAAATAGAAGAGTGGAAGGGATTTTTTCGTAAACAATTAGGAGTAAAAAACAAGGTAATAAGAGAGGGAGAGAGAGAAGGAGTGAGACGGGGGGAGAGGGAGATTTGGACAGGGGAAAAATAAATAGAATAATAAGGAAGCTAAAAGATGATAAAGGAGTGGATGGAGTGCCAAGTGAGGTATGGAGATATGGAGAGAAGAAATAGAGGAATGGGCCTGGTAATTATGCAACAAAATATGGAGGGGGGAGGAATGGCCGGAGGAATGGATATAATAAAGAAGGTATAATCGTGCCAATTAAAAAGAAGGAGATTGTGGGGAGATTGCGGAGGATTATAGGGGGATGACGATAATGCCAACGTTGTACAAGGAATATACGGCATTAGCGGAAAGGTTGAGAGAGGAAGTGGAAAGGAAGGGACTGATTCCACCGAATCAAACGGGATTCAGAAAGGGGATGAGAACGATGGATAATATATATATATATGGATAATATATATATATATATATGGATAATATATATAAGCTGAATTATTGGATAAATAGGCAGATTGGAAAAAAAGGAGGGAAAATGACGACAGTGTTTGTAGATTTGAGGACAGCGTTTGATTCGTGGAGCGATAGATAGAGGAGTATTGATAAAGTTTTTGAGGAAAAGAGGAATAAGAGAGAAATTAGTGGAGAAGGTGGAAATGTTAAGAGAGATAAGGAGTAGAGTAGGAGATGGGTTAGAAAGAAGGTTTTGGACATCAAGGGAAGTAAGACAGGGATGTCTGGCAAGCCCACTATTGTTCCATATTGTGATGGTGGATCTAGAAGAGGAAATGAGTGAGGAAAAGGGGAGAGATAAGACTAGGAGAGAAGAGAATATATTCGCAGATGATGTGGTGTTGGAGGAAGAGGAGATGTAGGAAAAGTTAGAAAGGTACTTGGGTAAGAAAGGGCTTGAGTTAAATATAGAGAAGACGAAGGTTCAAGGAAGGGGAAGAGAAAATGAATAGGATAAGTTGGTGATGGAAAGGAAAAAAAATTGAAGAGGTGAAAGAATATAAGTATTTAGGGTACATATTTCAAAGGAATGGAAGACAGAAAAGACATATACGGGAAAGGATAACAAAAGCAGCGATAATAATGAGCCAGGTATGGAGGATAGGGAAAAGGAGATTTGATGGAAATTGGAGATGTGGATATTTGACACATTAGTATGGATGGTGATGGAGTGGAGATATGGAGTTGGAAAGAAAGGGAGGGGATAGAAAAAGTGCAGGAAAGGTTCTTAAGATGAATGCTTGGGATGGAAGGAAAGACATCGGAGTATTTAGTAAGGGAAGAAATGCAGAGGGAAATGATGAGAAGAGCCGAGAGGAGGATATGGAGTTTTGAAGAAAGATTAGAAAGATGGGAAAGGGAAGCGAATTAGCGCAGGCATGTAGGAAAGAAAGAGAACGCTAGGGAGAAGAGACGTATCAAAATTGGAAAGGGAGAGAGGACAGTTTTTTAAGGATAGAGGAATGAATATACAGGAGTGGGAGAGACAGAGAATGGAGGGAGACAGAAAATACGAGGAATTAGAGAAGGAAAAAGTTAGGCAGAGGGATGAAAGATAAGAATGGATAAGGAAATCGAGATTTAATAGATGGATATGTAAAGGAGGAAGGAGTGCTGAAATATCTGAAGAAAAGATGAGAGCAAAATAGATGGCAGAGGATAGCAAGGTTTAGACTTGGAAATGAGATGAAGGGAGGTATTGGGAGAATAGGAATTGTGTCGGTTTTGCGGAGAGCAAAGGTAGACTTGGGAGTATGTATGAGAGGAATGCAGGAGCTGGAATGAGGGAGAAGATAGTTGGCAGGAAACATGTAAGAAATCCTGGGGAGAGGGGGAGAAGGGGGAGGGAGGGATGAGGGAAGTGAAGGAAGAGAGGAGGAGAGGGAGAGGGAAGGGGGGAGAGAGAGTGAGAATGAATGAAGGAGTGGATGAGAAAAGAAAAGGAAAAGAAAAAAAAATGTAAACGGAAACGGAAGTCCATAGGGAATAGGCAGAGAAGGTAGCAAAGCGAGCGAGTGCGAGTAGAGAGAGAAAGCGGAATAGTTGTAGGTTAGGTTAGTTGTAAGTTAGAGTAAGTTAGTATGGAAGTTAGTATAAGTGTTATAAATAATGTGTAATCCTAAGGGAAAAAACAAATATATATATATACATATATACATATATATATACATACATTTATAATTCTCTTATTAATTATTATTATAAATGATTATAAAATTTATGTATGCTTATAATATTAATAGAAGCTTATAAAAAAATGTTAATAGATGGATCGTCCAGGTGTTGTCATTTACAAATTAATGGAAACACAATATTAAAAGTACTATTAGTTCGAATGACAATTCAAGCGTATTAAATACCAGTACAGATAATATGACATCAAGCTCTGAAGAAAAGAGGATATATTGTTATTCCTTTTGATGTATTTTCGCGTCATTTGATATATAGTCGAAAAAAACATGGCATTGGAAATTATCTGCAAGTTAGATTCTTTTTTGACCGAGGCCGAATTTAAAGAACATTTCCGATTAAATTGAAAAACTGCCTTAATGTTAATTGAGAAATTAGAGGCATCTGCATTTATTCCATCACATAGAAAGCCGATATAACTTAGTTTTTTACTTTCTTATGGTATATTGCAAACATAGAGTTTCTGCAAACTATATCTGATAGATTTAATATTTCAATTTCTTCCTTTTTTTGAGTTCTTTGACGAGTTATAGCTTGGTTACTAACGAAAGCAGATGAAGTTATTAATTGATTACATGAAGTTAGAATGATATGTGAACATTTTCAATTCAGACAAACACGAGGAATTAATAATGTTTTAGAAGCAATTGATTTTACTCATATTCAAATTGTAAAACCTGCAATTAACGCACGTAATTATTGTAACCGCAAAAAATATTTCTCTATTAATTTACAAGCTGTTGTTGATGCCAATGTGCTTTAGAAATATATATTGTGGTTCCCAGATTCTCTTCATGACGCTCGTGTTTTTAGAAGATCACTTCTGTACGAAACAGCTATGACAGATAAAAAAAATTATTTCCTGGTGATACGTTTTTATTAGATGATTCAGCACATCCGTCCTTACCATGGCTTGTACCTCCCTTTCGAGATAATGGACACCTCAACAAATAGATTTCAATTTTATGTATTCATTTACGAGAATAAGAATTGAAAAAGCATTTGGGGAATTAAAGGGGCGATTTCATCATATTAAGTTCTTCAGTTTTGAATGTAGTTTAACTTTTTAACTAATACAGTAGTTGCAACTTGTATATTACATAAGTATTAACGAATATGAAATATACGATTTTCCTGAATATAATGATGATTGTACAAATAAATACAAATAATTATAATGAAGATTATAATTTTCATAATGAAATGCAAAGAGATGCAGGATGCAATTATTCAATGAAATATTCTCTTGAATATAATATATATAATATTGCAAAAATTTCTTAAAAAGTATAAAATATTTAAAGCTATTGTAATAAATAAAAAATTTATTTTCTACAATAGCTTATTAAATATTACACAGCTTTAATTATATTATATTGTGAGCAAATTGTGTTTTCCTAAAAGGAAAATTTATAAGAACAATATTTATAGAAATAAAGTCGCATTCATTTCATGTATTTAAAAATGTTTCATTAATTATATTAAATAATCATATCATTTGAATAATTGTTTAATATAATCACAAGATATGTAAGTTTTATTAAAAATAAATATTATTAAAAATAAATAATTTTATTGCAAGAATAAAATATATGTAATATTAGGTGTACAACTTTGCTTCCGCCGTTTTTTTCCGAAATTCGAGGTTTTATTGTAAAAAACTGGTTATACATTTATGATTCAAAGTATTGTCCATCGCTGGCCACTACTTTCTCCCATC